>Ga0268357_100110_pt1 | contig 150076 bp, 126 predicted proteins | sample BioMet10_FD_192466 | JGI IMG/M metagenome (GOLD analysis project Ga0268357, IMG submission 192466) | Sewage microbial communities from Oakland, California, United States - Biofuel 10 (Illumina Assembly) | ecosystem: Engineered > Wastewater > Sewage > Unclassified | place: USA: California...
GAACTGGACAACGTCCTAACCTTTATACACTGACTTTACGTACTATCTTTCTCTATTAGTAAACTACTATTTAGCAAACTCTACCTTGGTCAAAAGCTCCTCCGGCCTGTAAAGCAGCACTTGGGCACCATTATCCAGCAGTTCTTGTTTATCCCGGAAGCCCCACAGAACCCCGACCGGATAAAAGCCGGCGTTCTTAGCCGTCAGCATATCCACCTGGGTATCACCCAGGTAGGCGACCTCCTCCGGCTTTACCCCCAGGCTGGCCGCGATGGCCAGAACGCCGCTGGGGTCAGGTTTGCGCTTCATGCCCGGTTTATCGCCCAGCAGCTCATCAAAGGTACCTTCTTTAAACAAGGTATCCACGATGGTAGCGGCCGCTTCCATATGTTTATTAGTGCAGACCCCCAGCTTGATGCCCCGGGCCCTTAAAGCCGCCAGTACCTCCGGCATCCCGGCATAGGGACGGGTTTTGTTCAGATAGCGCTGAGCGTAGATGCCCTTATAGACTACCAGAGCCTTATCGATCTCCTCCGAAGCAGTCCCGGCCGGCAGGATGCGCTCCATGAGCTTGCGGGAACCATTGCCTACAAAGTAGCGGTACCGTTCCACCGGGTAAGGCTCATAACCATAGGTACGCAAAAGTTCGTTGCCGCTGTCCGCCAGATCGTTCAAAGAATTAATCAAAGTTCCGTCTAAATCAAAAATTACCGCTTTATACGGCATAAAGGCCAGCCTCCTCTGAGAATTTATCCTATAATATTGTTTGTAGCTACATTTTACCACAACCTGTAAGCTTACTCAAATTTATATAAATTAACAGTGGATTGAATTTAGCTCCTTAGGGAAATTTTAGCCGCCTTTTCGGAGCAGTCTGCTTTGACCAGTTTATCTTGAACAGCCTTCCGGTAAAGGTTATTTTTCTCTTAAATTTCCCTTCAATTTAAGAATATTTACTACCCTCTAAGGCCATTGTGTGCTAAAATATTATTATCTTAGTTGGAATTATAGGTGGAAATTAAAAATTTAAAGCCTAGCAATTCAGGCTGATTTTTTGCAAACCCGTCAGAAGACCGCCTTCCTAATGGGTTAAGCCGGGAAAGGGTCAAAAATTCTCCAGAGCTAAACGCCGCCTTCCTAAGAACTTGGAGCCAGGCGGCGTAATAAAGAAAAAAGAGGTAATCAGCGTGCTGGATTTTCTGCGCAGTGAAAACGTAGACGAAAATATCATCAGGGGCATCGAAGCTTTCAGGCAGGAGTTCCCCGCCAGCGAAGCGGAAACGGAACGCCTGGTCAAGCCCCGTTACTACTACTATGGCAAAGATATCTGGGAACAGGCGGCTACGGCCCTTTTATGCAACCAGAACCTGCTTTTGGTAGGAGCCAAGGCCACCGGCAAGAACGTACTGTCCGAGAACCTGGCCGCCGCTTTCGGCCGTCCCAGCTGGAATGTTTCTTTCCATATTAATATGGACGCCTCTTTCATGATCGGCATGGATACCTTTAAAAACGGCCAGGTGGTCTTCCGCCCCGGCCCGATCTACAAATGCGCCACCTGCGGCGGCTTCGGTATCCTGGACGAGATCAACATGGCCCGAAACGAAGCCCTGGCGGTGCTGCACTCCCTCCTGGACTACCGCAAGATCATGGACGTGCCCGGCTACGATATGATCCGGGTACACGGGGCCACCCGTTTCATCGCCACCATGAACTACGGCTACGCCGGTACCAAGGAGTTAAACGAAGCCCTAGCCTCCCGCTTCGTCATCATCAAACTGCCGGTCATCGCCGACCAGAACCTGCAGAAGCTGCTCCGCAAGGAATTTCCCAAGCTGAAGACGGAAGCGGTACAGCAGATGGCGGGCCTGTTCCTGGACCTGCAGAAGAAATGCGAGGGAGCGGAAATCTCCAGCAAGGCTGTAGACCTGCGGGGACTTTTGGACGCTATCCAGCTGATGGATAAGGGACTGGAGCCTCATCTGGCCCTGGCCATGGGCATTACCAACAAATCCTTTGACGAATACGAACCCACCCTGGTAAATGACGTGATCAGCCTGCGTTTTCCTAAGCAGCTGACCCGCTCCGACCTGTTCCAGGACTAAAGGCAGATAAAACGATGGCTAACCGCAGATTCGACGCCAAACGGCGCCGCGCTTTGAACATAGTCTGGACCGCCTCCGGCGATTATAGCTACGAACCGGATTTTTTAGCCTTTAACGACGACGGCAGCCCGGACCTTTATTTAAACAGCATCATCGGTTTCGTGCGCAAGTGGTACGACGCTAAAGAGCTGGAGGAATTGTTTACCTCTTTAAACGAATCCTCCTTAAGGGAGACCTTTTCCGACCTGCTCTGGCTGGGTCTGGAAAACTGCGCCTTCGGCAAAGAAGCTCTTCAACGCCCGGTACTCCCGGCCCTGCGGCAGGAGCATGCCCGGGCCTTTTTTGATACTTCCAGGGAACATTCCAAACAGTACTTCATGATGCGCAACACTGTCATCCACGATCTGCAGGAAGCCCGCTGGAAAGAAGTGCTGGGTAAAAAGCCCCTGCTGTTAAACCCCTGGGAGCATCAGCTTTATAAAGAGCTGGACTACGACCCTGACCTGACCACCGCGGAAATCTGCGCCAAGACCAGGGATATCCTGAAACGCTACTTCATCTTTAAATTTATAGACGGGGCCGCTAACCGGCGCAGCCTGGGCCATTTTCTCCTTAACGAGAAATGGTCCGCTTTCCTGTACAAGTACCTGCCCTCTTTAAAAATCCGGGGCGACGACAGCTTTAACGTCAAAAACCAGGTGACGGAAACGGAGGAAGACCGGCAGAACCGGCTGGGTCGCAGTTCCCTGAACCAACTTTTAACCGGAACCACCGACGCCAAAAATTATGACTATATCCTTAAGAACTTCGGCCGGTCCATGTACAGCCACACCGAAGCTCTGCGGCTGGAAAAAGCCCTGTGCACCGGGAACCATGAACATTGCCACCTGCATTTTACCAGGGGCCTTTCTCTGACTAGCGGTCAGGATGAAACGGCTTTTCTGGTAGCCAAGGCGGCCCGGCAGCGGGCCTTAAACCTGGCCTATTACCGCAAGTATAATGAACTGTACCGCAACTGCATCAACCGGCTCCACGAGCAGATCATGGGCAGCCTGGCCGTCAGCCGGCAGCCCCTGCCCTGCCGCACCCGCAGCGGCACCCTGGTACCCAGCCAAATCTGGCGTGCCCTCTACCTGGACGATAACCATGTCTTCACCACCAGGGAAGAAGATGCCACTCCTAATTTTACGGTGGATTTGATGCTGGATGCCTCCATGTCCCGGGCCGCCAGCCAGGAAGTTATCGCCGCTCAGGCCTACGCTATCTCTGAAAGCCTGAGGTTGTGCCAGATACCCTTGCAGATTTATTCCTTCTGCACCATCAGAGGTTATACGGTGCTGCACCTGTTCAAGAGCTATCACGAAAACCGCAAGAGCAGCAATGTCTTTACTTATTTCGCCTCCGGCTGGAACCGGGACGGACTGGCCCTGCGAGGTGCCCGGCAGCTGATGGGGGATTTTCACAGCACCCGCAAGCTGCTGATCGTCCTCACCGACGCCCGCCCCAACGACGATGTGCCGCTGCCCGGTAAGGGCAGGATAGCGCTCAGCCAGCCCTACGGCGAAAAACAGGCGGTGGCCGACACGGCCGCCGAAGTAGCTGCCCTGCGCCGGGAAGACATCAAGGTCCTGGGCTTGATTAATGGCGAAGTGACCGGCGGACTGCCGGCCGCCCAGCAGATTTTCGGACAGGACTTTGCCCGCATCAACGACCTGGACAAGATGGCCGAGGTGGTTGGGGCCCTGTTGCAAAGGCAGATTGCTCAGCTGTAAGACGAGTGTTCAACTGTAAAAACTGATTGCAAGCTATAGAGGCGGTTGCCCAGTTGTAAGGCAGTTGTTCAGCCATAAAACAGATTGCTAAGCTGTAGATTCTTTGTCTTTTCCTATCGGACATTTCCGCTAGGAAAAGACATTTTCTTTTTCACCTGCAATTTTTCCACTGGTAAGATACTTTCTCTTCTTCCTTAAAAATATAACCCATGAAAATAGTGCGACTTGTTATAGTTAAACTATTTTTACGGGCATTTTTGTATAGCTGGTTCTTATTTTATTTCCAGGCTTGAATAGTCAAGTAAAGAAGAGTAGAATTTTAAGGTAAGATGTAATCGTAATTATCAGTTTTTATTAATTTCTTACATCAGTTTTACCAATTTCTTACAAAGGAGCGATTAATCATGACTGAAGAAAAGAACCGGCAGCCCGAACCTGCCACCACCGCCGCCCCCGAGGTGGGCGGCTTTTTAGGTTGGATTGAAAAGATAGGCAACAAGATTCCTGACATTACCATGCTTTTCATTACCGCCTTCATTATCACCTGTGTTTTATCCGCCATTCTCTCCACCATGCAGTTCAGCTACGTCCATCCTTCCACCGGTAAGCCCATCACCATCACCAATATGCTCAGCGCCCAGTCCCTGGTCACCCTGATGACCAAGATGGTGACTAATTACACCGGCTTTCCTCCCCTGGGCATGGTTATCGTCGCCACCCTGGGTATCGGCATCGCCGACGGCTCCGGTTATATCAACACCGGCCTGAAAAAGATTCTGTCGGTTACCCCGAAGTTTTTGATCACCCCTATCGTCATCGTGGTAGGTATGCTGAGCCATCTGGCCCCCGATTCCGGCTATATGATCATCATCCCTATCGCCGCTTATATGTTCTACGCTACGGGTAAGCACCCCTTAGCCGGTATCGGCGCTTCCTTTGCCGGTATCGCCGGCGCCTTTGCCGCCAACTATACCCCTTCCGCCATCGACCCTGTTATCCAGGGCTTTACCCAGATGGCGGCCCAGATTATCGACCCGGCCTACGAGGTTAACGTCCTGTGTAATTACTTTTACGCCTTTGGCTCCACCTTCATCGTTATCGCCAGCTGCTGGTGGGTAACGGAACATATCACCGAGCCATGGTGCCGCAAAGCCTGCCCCATTGATGCCGACCTGGATATTCCCGAGCAGGATATTACCAATATCACCCCCAAAGAGAACCGTTCCTTCTACATCGCTACCGGCTTTTTAATCCTGCTTTTGATAGGCCTGGTCCTGGCCCTGATGCCGGCGGACTCCATCCTGCGCGACAAGGCGGGCAACATTGCCAGCTTTAAGGCGCCGGTCATGCAGTCCATCGTTTCCATCATCTTCCTTTTGTCCGCGGCCGTAGGTATCGTTTACGGTATCTTAAGCGGCAAGTTCCGCACTTCCAAGGACTTTACCCATTCTATGGAAGAGATTACCAAGACTCTGATTCAGCTCATCGTCTTCTATTTCTTCGCCGCTCAGTTCATGTACGCTTTTGGCGCTTCCAACATCGGCGCCCTGATCGCCATCGCCGGCGCGGAATTCTTAAAGTCGCTGAACCTGCCGCCTCAGGTGACAGTTTTCGGCATCATCGTCTTCGTCGCCTTCCTGAATTTGATCATCACCTCCGCTTCGGCTAAATGGGCCATCCTGGCTCCTATCTTCGTACCCATGCTGATGGCGGTAGGCATCGCCCCGGAATTAACCCAGGCGGCTTTCAGGGTCAGCGACTCCGCCGTGAACGTCTGCACCCCGATGTTTGCCTTTTATCCTTTGATCATCATCTATTGCCAGAAATACTATAAGAAGACCGGCGTAGGCACCTTAAGCTCGCTGATGCTGCCCTACACCTTCGCCCTCTTAATAGCCCTGACCTTTATGCTGTACCTGTTCTGGTGGTTTAATATCCCCCTGGGCTTCCAGGCGGATTACGTCTACCCCCGGGTAATGTTTAAATAAACCTGTACCTGTCAGTTGATATGGAGGTCTTACACATGGAAAATAAACGTACGGAATTAGTAGAACGCTTTTACCGCTACGTAGGCGTTCCTTCCCAAAGCTGCCCTAACGACGGCACCAAGGTTCCCAGCACCGAAGGGCAGTGGGAGCTGGCCAAGCTTTTGCAGAAAGAATGTAAGGAACTGGGCCTGGTAGATTTAAGCTTAAGCGATAAATGCGTCCTGACCGGCAAGCTGCCGGCCCATCTGCCTCAAGGCTGCACCCGGAAGATTCCCTCGGTGGGCTTTTGTACCCACCTGGATACGGTGGACGTAAATTTAAGCCCGGTGGTCCACCCTCACTTAGTGAAAAATTATGACGGTCAGGACCTGGTCTTAAACCAGGCGCAAAACATCGTCATGACCACCGCCGAACATCCGGAGCTTGTGCGCTATAAGGGTCAGGATTTAATCGTCACCGACGGCACCAGCGTCCTGGGCTCGGACAATAAGGCCGCCGTTACCAACGTCATGACCGCTTTAAGTACTTTAGCCCAGGACCCGACCCTTTATCACGGTGATATCTATGTGGCTTTCGTACCGGACGAGGAATGCGGCCTGTACGGCTCCAAAAATATGGATTTCAGCAAGTTCCCGGTAGATTTTGCCTATACCATCGACTGCTGCGAGCTGGGCGAGGTGGTTTATGAAACCTTTAACGCCGGCACCGCCATCGTGACCATCCACGGGGTCAGCGCTCATCCCATGAGCGCCAAGGGCGTCATGGTCAATCCGACCTTAATCGCCGTAGACCTGATCAATCTCTTTGACCGGAAACAGACCCCGGAGTGCACCGAAGGCAAGGAAGGCTACCTCTGGTGCCAGGAAGTTCATTCCAATCAGTCCACCGCCACCGTGGCCATCGTCATCCGGGACCACGACAAGAAGAGCTATCTGCAAAGGGAAGACTTAATCCGGACCAACGTAGAAAAAATTAAAAAGGCTAACCCCCGGGCCCAGATTGACTGTGTCATCCACGAAACCTACGGCAACATCGCCGATGCGGTAACCCCGGAGAATCACAAGGCCATCGACTACATCTACACCGCCATGGAGAAACTTCAGATCACCCCTAAGACCATCGCCATGCGGGGCGGCACCGACGGCTCCTTCATCTCCACCAAGGGCATCCTGACTCCTAATTATTTTACCGGTGGCATGAATTTCCACTCCAAGTTTGAGTTCCTGCCCCTGCCTTCCCTGGAAAAATCCTATGCCTTGACCATGACCTTGATCAACCTGATTTACGAAGGTAAATAAAAGGTCAGCCATGTATCAGTCAGGTTTAAGTCTTTAAACTTAGCACATAATTTTTAAGCATCTTGGCCTAAAAACAAACCAGCCTGTTTCAACCAACGTAGGTAACGTTTGGTTAAAGCAGGCTGGTTTTTAATTTTAAATTCTTCCGGCAGTTCAGCCGCTGCGGAAACTAAATTTAACAGCTTAAGCAAAGCTTACTATCCTGACCAGTTCTTAGTACTTACTATTATTTTCCTTGGACCTTCTGCCGCCCAGCTCGTCTAACAGCTCGTTAGGGGTAATATTATGATAAGCCAGGAGCACCAGGCAGTGGTACCAAAGGTCGCTCATCTCGTACAGCACCTCGGGCTTGCTGTTATTCTTGGAAGCGATGATGGTCTCGGCGCTTTCCTCTCCCACCTTCTTCAGAATCTTATCCTGCCCGCTGGTGAACAGGTACTTGGTATAAGACTTGGGTCCGCCGTTCTCCCGTTTTTCCAGGATGACCCGGTACAGGTCGGCTAAAATACCGTGGAGGCCCTGATGTTCAGGTACCGGCAGGTTTTTACCCTCGCCCTCGTTCCAAAGCGGGTTAAAGAAACAGGAATAGTTGCCGGTATGGCAAGCCACCCCGGTCTGTTCCACCTTTACCAAAAGGGCATCTCCGTCGCAGTCATAAGTAATAGAAGCCACCTTCTGCACATGACCGCTGGTAGCCCCTTTATTCCACAGTTCCTGGCGGCTGCGGCTCCAGAACCAGGTATAACCGGTCTCCACCGTCTTAGCCAGGGACTCCCCGTTCATATAGGCCAGCATCAGCACCGCATCCGTATGTACATCCTGTACGATAGCCGGTACCAGACCCTTCTCGTCAAATTTAAGCTTACTTACGTCAATGTTCATGAAAATAACCTCTTTTCAAAAATACTTACTGTCCATCTAAACAGGCCCTGACCCGACCGCCGTTAGCTACAACCGTTTTTTAACCAGTCCACTCGGTCAGAGCCACCGTCTTCTAAGCTATGGGTCTAATCCATCCTGACTTCCACGCCCCGGCCCCGCAGGTATTCCTTCACCTGCCGAATAGTAAACTTGCGATAATGAAAGACCGAAGCGGCCAGCACCGCATCCGCCTTGCCGGCGGTGAGCACCTCATAAAAATGCTCCAGGGTCCCGGCGCCGCCCGAAGCGATAACCGGCACCGGCACCGCTTCCGAGACCGCCCGGGTCAAGGGTATATCATAGCCGTCCTGGGTACCGTCAGCGTCCATGCTGGTCAGAAGTATTTCTCCCGCGCCCAGGGATACCGCTTTTTTTACCCACTCCAGACAATCCATCCCGGTAGGCGTACGCCCCCCGTTAATATAAACTTCCCACTTCTGTTCGCCGCATCTTTTAGCATCTACCGCCAAAACTATGCACTGGTTGCCGAAAGAAAGCGCCCCTTCCCTCAGCAAATCCGGATTTTTCACCGCCGCCGTATTCAGGGAAGTCTTATCCGCCCCGGCGTTCAGACAGTTTCTGATGTCCTGCACGCTGGAAATGCCGCCGCCCACGGTCAGAGGCATAAAAACCCGGGACGCGGTCCGGTCGATTACATCCAGCACCGATTTGCGCTTTTCCACGCTGGCCGTGATATCCAAAAACACCAGCTCATCGGCACATTCCAAATCATAACGGGCGGCCAGTTCCACCGGGTCCCCCGCATCTTTCAAACCTACGAAATTCGTACCTTTTACCACCCGGCCGCCTTTAACGTCCAGGCAAGGAATAATCCTCTTGGTATGCATCCTGCCCCTCACCTTCTGCCGCTTAGCGGCGCAGTTGGCATTTAGCTTCAGTCCTGCGGACCGGCCAGGGCCAGCGCTGCTTTTAAATCAATGGCGCCGCTGTACAAGGCCTTGCCGATAATCACGCCTTCGATACCGTCCTCTTCGTGCTGCCTCAGGGCTTCCAGGTCCCGTAATGAAGCGACCCCGCCGCTGGCCACAACTTTCAGGCCGGTCTCCCGGGCCAGTTTAGCCGTAGCCTCTACATTCACGCCTGAGAGCTTGCCGTCCCGGCTGATATCGGTAAAGATGACATGCTCCAGTCCCAGGCCGGCCATCTTTTTACCAAACTCAATATAATCCAGGCCGCTGCCGACGCCCCAGCCCTCCACCGCGACTTCGCCGTGCTTGGCGTCAATCCCTACCACCACCTGCTTAGGATAATGCCGCAGGGCCTCCGCCACCAGCTCCGGACTGCGTACCGCCGCACTGCCCAGGATAACCCGGCTGATGCCCAATTCCAGCATCATCGCCACATTCTCCAGGGTGCGGATACCCCCGCCCAGCTCAATAGGAATGCGGGCATGGTCGATAATCCGCTTAATAACCGCCAGATTGCGTCCCTGTCCGGCCAAAGCGCCGTCCAGGTCTACCACGTGGATAAATTTAGCCCCGGCGGCAGAAAACCGCTCCGCCATCACCGCCGGGTCGTCCCCGTACACCGTTTCCTGGTCAAACTTGCCTTCCACCAGCCTTACACATTTGCCACCGCGAATATCGATAGCCGGAAAGATAATCATCGCAGACCTCCTGAGGTTTAAATTCATTTTTACCCGTCCCACCGCTTAAAAGGTGAGACCTCAACCAAAGGCCAGCCGCCTTAAGTTAAAACCTGGTTAATTACCAGGCCAAAAATTTTTGCAAGAGACCCAACCCAGCCCGGCTGGATTTCTCCGGGTGGAACTGGAAACCCTGTACCTTGCCCCGGCCCACGCTGGCCGTTACCTCCATCCCATACTGGCACACAGAGGTAATCAGAGAACGGTCCTCCGGCTCGCAGGCAAAACTATGGACGAAATAAACATACGCCCCTTCCGCCTCTGTTAAAAGCGGCGACGGGCTGCGCAGCTCCAGCTTGTTCCAGCCCATATGGGGTATCTTCTCTTGGGTGATAAGCTTTTTGACCTGCCCCTTGAAAAAGCCCAGCCCCGGCACACCGGGAGCCTCTTCGCTGCCCTCAAACAACATCTGCATGCCTAAGCAGATACCCAGAAAAGGTTTACCGGAAGCCAGATAAGCCCTCAGCTCCGGTACCACTCCGGCCCGCTGCAGATTGGCCACACAGTCGCCGAAAGCGCCTACCCCTGGCAGGATCAAATGCTCCGCCGTTGCAATCAGCTTCTTGTCCCCGGTTATCACCGGTTCGCCGCCTACGGCTTTGATGGCATTGCTGACACTATGAAGGTTGCCCATGCCGTAATCTACGATAATTACTTGTGTTTTTCCCATGCTGTCCCCCTCATCGGCCTTCCGTATTTAAAAAGCGGTTATTTTACTTGGCAAAATTTTAACTTTACTAAATTTTTATTTTACCAGGTTCTTATTCTATTTACCAGATTCTTATTTTACAAAATGCCCTTGGAGCTCATCACCCCGTGCACCCGGGGATCGTAAGTCACGGCTTCGCTTAAGGCCCTGGCAAAGGCCTTAAAGATGGCCTCAATCATATGGTGCAGGTTCTTGCCGTACAGCACCCGGATATGCAAGGTCATGCCGCTGGCCACCGCCAGCGCCCGGAAGAACTCTTCCGTCATCTCGCTGTCGTAATTGCCAATCTGCACGATGGGCAGGTCGGCATCAAACACGATATAGGGCCGGCCGGAAAAATCCAGGCAGACCTGAGCCAGCGCCTCATCCATAGGGATAAAGCAGTTACCGTAGCGGTGAATACCGGCCTTGGTGCCCAGGGCATCCTTCAAGGCCGTACCCAGCACGATGCCGCAGTCCTCAATGGTATGGTGGCAGTCCACATCCAGGTCGCCCCGGGCCTGCACCGACAAATCTAAAAAGCCGTGCCGGGCCAGCAAGGTCAACATATGGTTTAAGAAACCGATGCCTGTATCAATATCACTGGAACCGTCCCCGTCCAGGTTAATCTGCACCTCTATCGCCGTCTCCGTGGTAGCCCGGCTGCAAAAACCGACCCGTTCCCGGGTCTTTTGGGAGGAGCTTAAAGGCTGCACGGCAGTTTCCGCTGCGGCCACCTGATCCTTATGGGCCGGGCGGCCCCGTTTCGCCGCCCTTTTCGCCAGCTTACCCTCCTGGGGAGGAGCCAGCCTTTCATCAGGCTTACCGGACTTGGCCGCCGCCTCTACCGCTTCCAGGAGCTCCACATCGCTCATCAGCGCCGGGGAGGCCGAAGCTTTCTTTTTACTGTTCTTGCGTCCCTTGGGCCGGCCCCGTCTCTTAGAAGGATTGGTTAAAGCTGCTGTTTCCACCCCAGAGTTCTGTTCCGCCGCCGCGGCCGGCATGGTTGTACCAGCTGCCTCAGCCTCAGCCGCTTCTGCTGCCGGAGCCTCAACTGCCGTCTGGACAGTTTCCTGCTCAGCTGCCGCCAAAGACTTACCCACTTCTGCCGCTTTCATTTCTTCTGCCATGCTAAATTCCCTCCCGGCACAAAGCCTTAATCTTAGCGATGACCACACAATTCTCCTCCGGCCTGCCCACGCTGATGCGCAGACATCCCGGCAGAGCCTTGTGCCCGGTGAAGTCCCGCACTAAGATTCTCTGCTCCAGCAGAGCTTTGAAGATATACTTGCCGGCCTTCACCAGATTGCTGTAATTATTACTCAATCCATACTTATTATAGCACCGGGCCAGTCCCTCCTCAAGCATCTCTCCGGGACAACAGCAGATAAAATTGGTGGAGGTGGGCCAAACCTTCATGCCCATGGCCTCCAGCTCCCCGCACATGAGCTTTCTTTGGGAGATGATGGTTTCAATCCGTTCCTTATAAACATCCCGGTGAGTAAAGACCGTTTCCGCCACCATCAAGGTATAGCCGTTCACATGATACGGCAAAAGCACTTTACCCAGAATGCGGGACAGGGCCGGACTGCCTATAGCGTAGCCGCAGCGCATGCCGGCCAGGCCGTAAGCCTTGCTGAAGGTTCTAAAGACCATAAAGTTGCTGTATTTGCCTAACAGCGCCAGGGTCGAACCGGATACTTTCTTCAGCTGGTCCAAAGGCCGCATATCCTGGGGATCCACCCCGCTGCCCCGGGCAAACTCCATGTAGGCCTCGTCCATGATGACCGGACAACCGGCCTCAGCGATAATCTTTTCCATGCTTTCCAGGGAGTTATAATTGCCGGTAGGGTTATTAGGATTGCAGACAATCAATAAAGAGGGCTTCTCTTTCTGACAGAAATCTACCACCTGCTCCGGGTCCACGAAGCCGTTCTCGTCCAGGTTATAGTACGCCGTCTCGCTGTCCGCCAACTGGGCGTAGACCCCGTACATGCTGAAGGAAGGATAAGGCACGGCGATCTTGCGTCCGGCCCCGCCGAAAGCGTAGCAGGCCATCTGCAAAAGCTCGCTGGAACCGTTGCCGATTTTGACATTATCCGGGTCTACGCTTAAGTCCTCCGCAATGAGCCGGATCAGGGTCTCCGCTTTCATAGGCGGATAACGGTTATAGGCAAAGCTGGCCGCCTTAGCCTGAATCTCCGTCCTCAGCTCTTCCGGCATGTCATAGTTATTCTCGTTGGCGTTGACGATAATATCCGCCTCTACCGTCTCCACCTGATATTCTTCTAAGTTTTCCAGCCCCTTGCGGGCATCAAACGTCATCATACAAACACCTCACACAGATACCGGCAAGTTCAGTCTTAGTCCAAACTGCCGGATAATATCGGGGTTGCCGCTTTTCAGACCAACCTTACTTAAAACGCTGCCGGATAGCATTGGCATGGGCGCCCAGGCCTTCCGCCTCCGCCATCTTGATGACATCATCAGCCGCATCCGCCAGGGCCTCCCTGGTATAAGCGATGATGCTGGTCTTCTTCATAAAGGTCTCCACGTTCAGTACCGAATAAAACTTAGCCGTACCGCCGGTGGGCAAAATATGGTTGGGACCGGCATAGTAGTCGCCCAGAGGCTCCGGGGAATAAGCTCCCAGGAACAGGGCTCCCGCATTGCGCAGCCGGGGCAGGATTTCAAAGGGCGCCCTGGTCATAATTTCCAGATGTTCCGGAGCACTGATATTGGCCATCTCTACTACCTTATCCATATCCGCCGCCAGGATAATCTTGCCGTTCGCCTTTAAGGAGGCTTCGGCAATCTCTTCCCTGGATAGGGCTTTAACCTGCTTTTCAACTTCCAGTGCCGTAGCCCGGGCCACGTCCTCGCTGTCGGTAATCAGGATAGCGCTGGCCAGGGGGTCATGCTCGGCCTGACCTAACATATCGGCCGCCAGGTAATCAGGACGGGCCTCCTGATCAGCCACGATGAGGATTTCGCTGGGACCGGCCAGCATATCGATATCGCAGTGGCCGTAAACCGCTTTCTTGGCCAGGGTCACAAAGATATTGCCCGGGCCGGTGATCTTAGCCACCTTAGGCACCGTCTCCGTACCAAAGGCCAGGGCCGCAATGGCCTGGGCCCCGCCCATCTTATAAATCTCGGTAATGCCGATCTTCTCCGCCGTCACCAGTACGTAAGGATTAATCTTGCCGTCCCGGCCGGGAGGCACCGCCATGACGATTCTGGGTACGCCGGCCACCTTGGCGGGACAGGCGTTCATAATTACCGACGAAGGATACGCCGCCGTGCCGCCGGGCACGTAAATGCCCACGCTGTCCACCGGGGTCATCTTCTGCCCCAGAAGGCTGCCATGAGCCCGCTCGGTCAGCCAGGTCTTAGGCATCTGCTCCTCGTGGAAGCGGCGGACATTTTTTATAGCCCGTCCAATGGCGTCCACCACCTGGGGATCCACCAAAGTCCGGGCCTCGTCGAATTCGGCGTCGGTGACCCTGATGTTGTCCTTGGTCAAACCTGCCTTATCTATTAAGTTCGTATAGTACATAAGCTTGGCGTCGCCTTCCCGGCGCACGTCCCTGACGATCAGGTCCACCACCTGGGCCGCGGTCATTTCCCGGCCGAACATGGTATTCACACCGGCTTGAACCCTGGGAGAAAGCACACATTCGTCAAAAGCTCTTTTTTTAAGCAAAGCGGCCATTTCCTGGCCGCTCATCTTTCTGGCATCTATAACCTGCATCGTTAAAATCTCCTCCTACTTTTCCGCCGCTTCTTCCTGCAGCACCCGGCGCAAATCCTCCACCAGCTTATGCAGCCGGTCAAACTTTAACTTGAAGCTGACCCGGTTGGCAATAAGCCGGGCCGTGGCCGTATAAATGCTATCCACTTCCACCAGCTTGTTGGCCTTTAAGGTTGTACCGGTTTCCACGATATCTACGATTAGTTCGGACAGACCAATCAGGGGACCCAACTCAATGGACCCGTTTAATTTTATAATCTCGGTCTGAATACCCAGCTTGTCAAAATAAGCCTTGGCACAATGGGGGTACTTGGTAGCCACCCGCAGGTGCGCATAATCAGACAGCTGGGGGCGACGGGCGCTTTCTGGCACAGCCAGCATCAAGCGGCAGCGGCCGAAGCCTAAATCCAAAAGCTCATACACATCCTTATGCTCCTCCAGGAGCACGTCCTCCCCGATAATGCCGATATCCGCCGCCCCGTATTCCACGTAGGTAGGCAGGTCCACCGTCTTGGTGATGATGAAGCGCACCTTGGCGGCTTCGTTAACGATGATCAACTTCCGGGAATCTTCCTTCACGTTATCGGCGCTGTAGCCCGCCTTGGCCAGCAGCTCCACACTGCGTTTAAACAGCTTGCCCTTAGGCAAAGCTACGGTTATATATTCTTCGTTCATGACAAGCTCCTATCCTATGTACTGGCAGCCCCGACACCCGTTGGCCTCAGCGGCGGCTGCCGCTTCCTCTTTGGTCTGCTCGGCTGCGGCCAGTTTGACGCTGTTGCCCTGATGGCGCAGCTCCATGGCCGTCTTAATCGCCTCGCTGATCTGGCCGGGTCCGTAAGCCACGTACACATCGCACAGCGACTTCTGCGCCGCCGCACCGCTGCGCTCCAGCGCCAAGAGGATCCTGTCGATACCGATGGCAAAGCCGGTAGCCGGACAGGGCGTGCCGAAACGCTGCATCATGTTGTCATAGCGCCCGCCGCCGATAATGGGATAGCCCAGTCCGCCGGTATAACCTTCAAAAATCATGCCGGTATAATAATCAAAGTCCCGGATCAGACCCAGATCAAAGGTCAGGTACTTCTCCACCCCGTAGGAACGGCATAAATCATAAATAGCCTGCAGATTCTCCAGGGTATTGAGACATCTCTGACTCAGCATCTTCTTACCCATCTCCGCCAGCAGCTCTTCCCCGCCGTGCAGGAACAAAAGGTCCTTAAAGACCAGGGCCAGCTGACCGGAAATATGGTTGGCGTCGATGACCTTTTCCAGGCCTACCGCGTTATGAGTAATCAGGCAGCGTTTCACCGCCTGGACCTGCTCTGCGTCCAGGGCCGCCGCTTCCGCCAGACCATTAATGAATTCCACGTGGCCCATGCTGATGGTAAAATCCTTCAGACCGGACTTAAGCAGAGCCTCCACCGCCAAAGCGATGACCTCAGCATCCGCCGCGGCCCCGGCCGCTCCCATCATCTCGATACCGGCCTGGGCAAATTCACACTGCCGCCCGGCCTGAGCATCTTCGTAGCGAAAAATCTGAGACAGATAAAACAGCCGTTTTATCCCCGGCTCCCCCTTCAAACGGGTAGCCACCAGACGGGCCAAGGGCGCCGTCATATCGGTGCGCAGCATAAGAATGTTGTTGGCCCGGTCGATAAACTTAAAGTTGCTGTCCGACACCTGACCGCCGCCGGCAAAGGTGTTCAGATATTCAAAAGTAGGCGTCTGCACCTGGTCATAGCCCCAGGAGACAAAAGCCTCCGCTATATGATTTTTCATTTCCCGGCGGGCGCCGGCCTCTCCCGGCAGGAGATCCTTGGTCCCGTAGGGTATTTGCAAGAGACGATTGCTCATTGTTTTCTGAGTTCCCTCTTTCTAGCCGCCCGTTCCTTCTCAAACTGAGCTTTTTTGATGACCCGCTCGGAACGGGTCTCGTTATTTTTGGACTTCATGTTGCCCAAAACGGCCGTATACCCGTCTTCACCATACACCAGACACCGTTTAACCCGGGAAATGGTAGCCGTGCTGGCCCCGGTCTGCTCCACGATATCCTCGTACTTCTCGCCCTCATCCAGCATCCTGGCTACTTCAAAGCGTTGAGCCAGAGCCTTAAACTCGCTAATCGTACAGATATCTTCCAGGAAATGCAGACATTCTTCCTTGTCCTTCAGAGTCATCACCGCTTCGCATAATTGGTCGGTCAACTTGTTTTCGATTCTTTCAGCCATGAGAAAATCCCCCTCGCCTTAATTTATTAAAGATGTGATATTAAAAGACAGTTTCAGCATCGTTCTTTTATAATTTATCAGTTTATTTAGTGAAAGTCAACAGTTTGAATCAAATATTTTACATATTTTTTAATTTTTTAGCTATTTCTAAAAAAAAGGTTCATTTTGGCAAGTTTTTTCTAAAAAGGTTAAATTTAGGTTGACAATAAGCCTAAGAAAATGTATCATTATTCTACAGTGTTTACAACTATATAATTTCATCAAGAGTAGCTGAGGGAATGGCCCTGTGAAGCTACGGCAACCACGCTGAAAGTGCCCTTGGGCGGCGCTGCAGGTTGAACGGTGCCAAATCCAACGGAAAATCCGGCAGATGAAGCGGTAGCAAATGATCTTGCTCTTCACCTGGTGAAGAGCATTTTTCATACTATTTCAGTGGGAGTTTAGCTATTAAATGGTTCTGACCGGCGGTCAGCCTGCCGGTGCATACTTTCAACAACTCAACTTTCCGCGCAGCTTATCAGAAAGGAACTTGTTATGATCAAACTGGTAAACGTAGAAAAAACCTACTATAATAAAGCCGGCAACATCGAGGCTTTAAAAAAAACCAACCTGGAGATTAAGGAAGGCGAGATTTTCGGCATCATCGGCTTATCCGGCGCCGGCAAATCCACCTTGATCCGCTGTATCAACATGCTGGAAACGCCAACCAGCGGCCAGGTCTTCGTCAATGACCAGGAGCTGACCGCCATGAGCGAGACTCAGCTGCGCAAGGCCCGCCAAAATATCGGCATGATTTTTCAGCATTTTAACCTGCTGGCCTCCCGGACGGTATTCGATAACGTGGCCTTCCCCCTGGAGATTCAGGGCCTGCCTAAGACCGAGATCAAGAAACGGGTGGAAGCTTTGCTGGATTTAGTCCAGCTGGACACCAGAGCAGATTATTACCCCAGCCAGTTATCCGGCGGCCAGAAACAGCGGGTGGGCATTGCCCGGGCCCTGGCCTCCAGTCCCAAGGTGCTGCTCTCCGATGAAGCCACCTCCGCCCTGGACCCTCAAACCACCAAATCCATCCTGAACCTGTTGAAAGATATTAATAAGCGTTTGGGCCTGACCATCGTCATGATCACCCATCAGATGGAAGTGGTCAAGGAAATCTGCGACCGGGTCGCAGTCATCGAAAACGGTCTCATCATCGAGGAAGGCAGCATGTACGATGTCTTTACCAATCCGCAAAGCCCCACCACCAGAGAATTCGTCAACACGGTAAACGATATGTCCCTGCCGGCCATTTTGAACACCGCTTCCATGAAGCAGGATTATTTCGAAGGTTCCAAGCTGGTAGTCCACCTGACCTTTATGGGCAGCTCAGCGGGAGAACCGGTGGTCAGCGGCATGGTGAAGCGCTTCGGGGCTGATGTGAACATCATCTCCGGTAAGATCGACTATCTGAAGGACATGCCCTACGGCACCCTTATAATTGAGATTTCCGGCGACCAGGACAGCCTCAGGAAATCCCTGGAATACCTGGAAGCAGCCCAATTAAAGCTGGAGGTGATCGGTTATGTCGCCTGAAATGCTCTCTTTGCTCAATAAATCCTTCTGGGAGACCTGCTACATGGTGGCAGCCTCCACTTTACTGGCCACCATCATCGGCCTGCCTTTGGGCGTTATCCTGACGGTAACCAGAAAGAACCATATACTGCCCAACGCTTTTCTTAACGAGACCCTGGGTGCCGTGGTCAATGCGACCCGGTCCACCCCTTTTATTATCTTAATGGTAGCGATCATTCCCCTGACCCGCATCATCGTGGGGTCTTCTATCGGAACAACCGCAGCCATCGTGCCTTTGACCATCTCCGCGGCGCCCTTCATCGCCCGTATCATCGAGTCTTCCCTGCTGGAAATCGACCCAGGTGTCATTGAGGCCGCTCAGGCTATGGGAGCCAGCCCGGTCCAGATTATTTTAAAGGTGCTGCTGCCGGAAGCCATGCACTCCATCGTCTTGGGCATCACCCTGGCGGTCATCAGCCTGATTGGCTACTCCGCCATGGCCGGAGCCTTAGGCGGCGGCGGTCTGGGCGACTTAGCCATCCGTTACGGCTACCAGCGCTTCCAGATGGATGTCATGATCGCCACGGTCATCGTCCTGATCATCATGGTCCAGGCGGTGCAGTCTTTTGGCAACTATTGTTCCCGTAAGCTTAACAAGAATAAACTGTAAGCCAGATTTCTGCTCCAGGTCTCAGGCAGAAAGCATCAACATGGAGAAAGTTCCCCGGTTTCGGACGGGGCAAAGTTATCCATGCATTCGCAGGAGGCTGAACCCATGAAATTTTTACACCGGGCTTTATGGCTCCTTTTTATCCTGACTTTGACCTTGACTAGCAGCGGCTGCACCAAAAGCCGGGGCATCAAGGGTGAGGTTCAGCTGGAGCGGCCCATCAAGATAGGCGTGCTGGAAGGTCCGCTCTCTTCCATCATGAATAATGTCAAGGTTCTGGCGGCCAAGGACGGCCTGCAGCTGGAGGTAGTAGAATATGACGATCCGGCGGATGCCAACCAGGCGCTCCTGGACGGAGAACTCTTTGCCAACTGCCTGCAGTCCGCGGCTAATCTGTCCGCCGTTTTGAAGGAAGATTCTGACCTGGAATTAAAGTACTGCTTTAATACTGTTAATTTAACCATGGCGGTTTATTCCCGCACTCTCAAAAAGGGAATGCCTATTCCCAAGGGCGCCGTGGTCGGCCTGCCCCAGGGTGATGACCGGCGGGGCCGGGCCCTGCGTCTGTTGGACCGGGCCAAGCTGATCCGCCTGAAGGATAACACCAAACTGCAGCCCGATCTCTTCGACATTGCCGCCAATCCTTACGAGTTAAAGTTCCAGACCCTGGACGAGGCGGCTCTGGCCCATAACCTGCCCAAACTTTCCATGGCGGTCATCGGAGCCAACGCGGCCGTCGCCGCCTGGCTGAATCCCGCCCGGGATGCCCTGTTTACGGAGAACCCGGATAATCCTTACGTCCAGGTTTTCGTCACCACCAAGAAGAATTTTCCAGACCCGCGCATTCTGCGCCTGCAAAAGTTATATCAGTCCACCGACAACGAAAAGTTCATCACGGAACGTTATAAAGGCATCATCCTCCCGGGCTGGAAATAATATTAACGAACCACCTGCCCGATCCTAAGGCAGAGCCTTAGTCAACGTCCCCACATGCGGCATTAATCTCTCCGCGGCTCTTAAAACCGAGAGCCTGTCTCCCCTTAGCTATTTCTCCCGGGATTATCCTGGAAGTTATTAGTAATAAAGAAAAGGATGTGTATCGAAATGAAAAAATTGCTCTTATTAGTAACCATCCTGGTTATGGCCGTTTTGACCGTAGCCGGCTGCGGCGGCAGCGATGCCAAGAAGACCGACAGTAAATCTGCCGGCGGCGACAAGAAGGTCACCCTGAAGATCGGTGCTACCCCGGTTCCCCATGCTGAGATTTTAAATTTCATTAAACCGGCTCTGGCTAAGGAAGGCGTAGATTTACAGATCGTAGAGTTTACCGACTATGTTAAACCCAACATGTCCCTGGCTGATAAGGAGCTGGACGCCAACTTCTTCCAGCATATTCCTTACCTGGAAAAATTTGCCAAGGACCGCAACCTGCCTCTGGTATCTTTAGGCAAGGTTCACATCGAGCCTATGGGCATCTATTCCAAAAAGCTTAAGGATGTGAAAGGCATTGCCGACGGCGGCAAGGTAGCTATTCCTAACGATCCTACCAACGGCGGGCGCGCTCTGGCCCTGTTAGCCAAGGCTGGCCTGATCACCATGAAGGAGGGCGTAGGCGTTAACGGCACCGTAGCCGATGTGACCGCTAATCCCAAGCATCTGAAATTCATCGAAGTAGAAGCCGCTCTGCTGCCTCGCAGCATGGACGACGTTGATTTAAGCGTTATCAACTCCAACTTTGCGATGGAAGCTAAATTAAACCCGGTTAAGGATTCCCTTTTCACCGAAGCCAAGGATTCTCCTTACGCCAACATTATCGCCATCCGCAAGGGCGATGAGAACCGCCCGGAACTGCAGAAGCTGATGAAGGCCCTGACCTCCCCGGAAGTTAAGAAGTTTATCGAAGATAAGTACAAAGGCGCCGTCGTACCGGCATTCTAAGCTTAATTTAATCCCGCAAAAACCCGTCAACCGCAGCTCTGATCAGTCAGTGCCCCGGATTGGCGGGTTATTTTTTCACAGGATTGACTTTTTTACCGGCACCCCTGCCCCTCAACAAAAATACCTGCTCTTTCCGCTCAGCGTAAGCATGGCCGAAAAAGCAGGTATTTATTTATATGTCGTTATTTGGATAAACCGTTATTTGGATAAACCGTTATTTGGATAAATGTTATTTAGATAAGTTCGCTTATTCCTGTTCCAGCTGATTCTGCGGCTTCAGGAAGCCCTCAAAATCATGGGACTGGATAAAATCAAAAAAGGTCTTGGCCAGCTTGATATCCAAAGATTCTTTCTTGTAAATAAGCCAGGTCTTACGGATAATCTTCTTGCCATCCTTGTCACACAGAGGAATATTGTAGCAGCCTGGTGCTTCCGGCAGGAAGATGGAAGGCAGGATGCCGTAACCCATGCCGCCGAAGATCATCTCTTTGCCCAGACCGATGGTCGCCACCTGCATCCCGATATTGGGACGTTCCCGGAAGTTCTCGTTCCACCAGGTATCCAGAAGCAGCTTATAATAACTGTCGGTCTCGTATTCCACCCGCACCATCTTCGGCAGGTCCTCCAGCTTAAAGGACTGCATGGACACCGCCACGATATAATTAGTCGCCAGCAGGATCTTTTCCGACTCGTCCCAGCCAAAGTCATTGCGCAAAAAGCCAAAATGGAAGGACTTGGAATTCATGGTGTTCACGATTTCTGTGCTGTCGGCCACCGTCACCTCAAAGCGCACATTAGGATATTCTTCCTTGAATTTGCTCAGCAGTCTGGGCAGATAATAGGCTGAGATTATGGCCGGCGCCGTCAGACGCAGCACCCCGGAGACGTCTCCGTTCATATCGCTGATTTCTTCCCGGAAGTCGTGCATCTCATCCAAGATATGCTCGGCGAAGACCACCGCCTTCTTCCCGGTAGGAGTAAAGGTAATGCCCTTATTGCCCCGGTACAAAAGCTTCGTATTCAACGAGCCTTCAATTTGTTTAATCCTGGAAGTCAGGGCCGGTTGCGACAGGTATAAGACGTTCGCCGCCTTCGTAATACTCTTGTACTTATCCAGCGTCTTAATGATCAGCCAATCTCTTTCGTCCACACCATTACCTCCTACATCTGTTTGCCATAAACAGAAGTTATTGTTAAAACGTTTTATAAATAAATTTTATAACAAACCAACAAATATGTCCAGTGTATTTTTAAATTTTATGGGAGTTAAGGCTAAAAAACTGGCCAGCCAGGAATAATTTTCCGGCTGACCAGCTAAACAAGCCGATGACGTCAGACCAACAACCAGCATAAACTGAACTTGTTAATCCGCCAGACGGCGGCGCTTTTCGGCCTGCCTAATCCAGCTCAAAAGCGCCCGTATACAACTGGTAATACTGACCTTTCTTCGCCAGCAGTTCCTGATGGCTGCCCCGCTCGATGATGCGTCCGTGGTCCAGGACCATGATGACATCCGCCTCTCTGACCGTCGAAAGCCGGTGGGCGATGACAAAAACCGTCCGGCCCTGCATCAGGGCCGCCATGCCCCGCTGGACGATGGCCTCAGTCCTGGTATCGATAGATGAGGTAGCCTCATCCAGGATCATCACCGGAGGATCCGCCACCGCCGCCCTGGCAATGGACAAAAGCTGCCGCTGGCCCTGGGACAGGTTGGAACCGTTGCCGCTGATCCTGGTCTGATAGCCTTCCGGCAGGCGGGTGATGAAATCATGGGCGCCGGCCAGCTTTGCCGCTTCCAGGCATTCTTCCTCCGTGGCTTCCAACCGGCCAAAACGGATATTGTCCAGGATGGTGCCGCTGAACAGATTGGTATCCTGCAGCACCATGCCCAAAGCCCGCCTTAAAGCCCCCTTCTTAATCTTTTGAATATTAATCCCGTCATAACTGATCCGGCCCTTTTGAATATCATAAAACCGGTTCAATAAGTTAGTTATAGTCGTCTTGCCGGCCCCGGTGGCCCCCACCAGGGCAATCTTCTGCCCCGGCTCGGCGTAAAGGCTGATGTCCTTTAGCACCGGCTTAGCCGTCTCGTAGCCAAAATCCACCTGCTCCAGCCTGACGTCGCCCTTAAGGCGGACATAGACCGCCGGTCCTTCCGGTTGAGGCTGCTTCCAGGCCCACACATCCGTCTTCTCCTGACATTCGCTTAAGGCGCCTGCTGAAGCGCAGACATTGACCAGAGTCACGCAGCCTGCATCTTCCTCCGGCGGTTCATCCAGCAGCTCAAAAATCCGCTGGGCCCCGGCCAGCCCCATCACCATAGAGTTAATGTGATGAGAAACCTGGTTCACGTTGCCGATAAACTGCTTGGTCATATTAAGGAAAGGTACGGCAATGCTGATGTCCAAAGGAAGCCCGGAAAAGCTTACGTTAGGCACCTGCAGCAAAATTAAAAAACCGCTGGTCAAAGCCACCACCACGTAAAAGACATTGCCGATATTGTTTAAGATGGGCCCCAGGATGTTGGCATACTGATTAGCCTTCTCCGAGGCCTGCAGCAGCGCATCGTTTAAACGATCAAACTCCGCTGCGGACCGGTTCTCGTGCCCAAAGACCTTAACCACCTTCTGGCCGTTCATGGTCTCTTCCACAAAGCCTTCGGCCTGGCCCAGAGTCTGCTGCTGGTCCAAAAAGTACCGGGCCGAGCCGCCGCCTACCTTCTTCAGCACCAGATACATGATGCCTACGCTGACCAGGATCACCAGCGCCAGCCACAGAGAATAATACAGCATGACGCTGAAGATGACCAGCACCGTCACCGTGGAAATCAAGAGCTGAGGGAAACTTTGGGAAATCAACTGTCTTAAGGTGTCAATATCATTAGTATAATAACTCATGATATCCCCGTGACGGTGCGCATCAAAATACTTGACCGGCAGCTCCTGCATCTGGTCAAACATCCTGGTCCGCAGCTGGAACAGGCAGCCCTGGGTCAGGACCGCCATCATCCTGGTATAAGCCAGGGACGCCGCCAGAGATAAACCGTACAGGATTGCCAGGATAGCGGTATAATAACCGACGGCCCCCGCCACCGCCTGCCAGTTTCCGCTTTGCCAGCTGATTTCCACTAAAGCCAGGATTTTTTGCATAAAGATAGCCGGCAGGGAAGTCACCGCCGCGGAAAAAAGAATGCAGACCACCACCAGAGGAAAACGCCAGGGATAAAAACTGTACAGCAGCTTCACCAGGCGTAAGACCGTCTGCCTTTTCCGCAGAGGCAGAGACTTGATTCCGCCTCTGGCCCGGCGGGGAATATTAGCGCTAGGCACGGTGCTCACCCCCCTGGTTATTTTGCGAGTAATAAATCTCCCGGTAAATAGTATTACCGGCCAAAAGCTCCTCATGGGTACCGGCCGCCACGATACTGCCGCCCTCCATGATGATTAAAAGATCCGCGCCCTCCACGGAAGCGATGCGCTGGGCAATAATCAGCTTGGTAGTCGCCGGCAGGTACTCCTTCAAAGCCAGCCGGATCTTTTTATCCGTCCGGGTGTCCACCGCGCTGGTGGAATCATCCAGGATGAGAATCCGGGGCTGCTTCAGCAAGGCCCTGGCGATACACAGCCTCTGCTTCTGTCCGCCGGACACATTAGCGCCGCCCTGCTCAATCAGCGTATCATAGCCCTGAGGCCAGCGGCTGATAAACTCATCCGCCTGAGCTGACTTACAGGCCTGGATCAGCTCCTCGTCCGTAGCTTCCGGCCTGCCCCAGCGCAAATTTTCTTTAACGGTGCCGGTAAACAGAACATTTTTCTGCAGGACCATGGCCACCTGCTCCCGTAAAACCGCCAGATCATACCGGCGCACATCCAGTCCGCCTACCAGCACCTGGCCTTCCGTAGCGTCGTAAAGTCTGGCTATCAGCTGGACCAGCGTACTCTTGGAGGAACCGGTCCCGCCTAAGATGCCTACGGTAGAACCGGAGGCCAGCTTCAGGTTAATATGGGATAAAGCCTGCCGCTTAGCGGTCAGGGAATATTTAAAGCTTACATCCTTAAACTCCACCGACCCATCCGGAACCACGCGTATCGGCTGGTCCGAGTTAGCCAGGGACGGCTTTTCCTCCAGCACCTGGACGATTCTTTTGGCCGACTCGCCGGCCATGGTGATCATGACAAAGACCATGGACAGCATCATCAGGCTGTTGAGGATCTGAAAGCTGTAGGTGGCCAGAGCTGAGAACTGGCCCACGTCCAAATCCAGGCCCCGGGAGGTAATGATCACATAAGAGCCTGCGTACAGGATAAAAAGCATTCCTATAAAAATACAAAACTGCATGATGGGATTATTGTAGGCCAGGATTTTCTCCGCGGCGGTAAAGTCTGCACAGACCTCGCCGGCCGCCGCGCCGAATTTTTGTTTCTCGTACTCTTCCCGCACGAAAGATTTAACCACCCGCATCCCCTGGATATTTTCCTGAACGGAGTTATTCAGATTATCGTATTTATAAAAAATCCGCTCAAAAAAATGAATGGCCTTCCGGATAATCATCCATAAACTAAAGCCCAGCACCGGAATAGTGAATAAATAAATCAAAGCCATCTTCCCGCCCATATACCAGGCCATCCCGAAAGAAAAAATCAGCATCAGGGGAGAGCGGAAGGCGGTCCGGATCAGCATCATATAAGCATTCTGCACATTGGTCACATCCGTGGTCAGACGGGTAACCAGGGAAGAAGAGGAAAACTTATCTATATTAGCAAAGGAAAAGGTCTGGATCTGCCAGAACAAATCATGGCGCAGATTACGGGCCAGGCCGCAGGAAGCGGTGGCACACCGCATTCCCGCCAGACAGCCGAACCCCAGCGACAAAAAGGCCATCACCAACAGCTGCAGGCTGTAGAACCAGATTACCTCCAGGCTGCAGCCGGCTTTAATCTGGTTCACCAGGTTGGCGATGGTAAAGGGTATGGCGCACTCCACCGCCGCCTCGCAGGTAACCAAAAATGCGCTGGCCAGGGAAGCCTTTTTATACTCCCGGACGCAGCGGGCCAGTTTCATTAACATAGTATCCTCCACCAGTTACATCCCCGGCCTTAAGGGCCAGGTTATTTTCCCCGCTTATCGGTAAATACATTCCGGCATATCGCATCCATCAGGTTCTCTTCCCAGACATAGTTGCCGCTGTAATTACCATCGCTGCGGTGGCTGCCCTCCGGGAAGGCCACCCCGTTCATAATGTAAACAAAACCATCTTTGGTACCCGTACGCATCAGCACTCCGGACAAAAGGCCGTAAGCCTCCCCCAGGTGTCCCTGAAAGTTCAGGGAAGCGTCCCGGGAAACCCGGCTGGTCCCGTTGCCGTAGAAAGGCTGCACCCCCAGGCCGTAAGCTTCGATAGACCCGTTCTCCGTATCGCCGTTGTGCAAAGCCGGCGAATATTTCCACTGGACCTTAAACATCTCGTCTAACAGCTGGGGCGCTATTACCTGTTTACCATTATACTTGCCGTGATTAATCAGCATCTCCAGTACATGGGACAGCTCATTGGCTGAGATTCTCAGGTTGCCCTGAGGCCCAAAAATGGTCCCGTTGCTGCCCGGCTTATAGTATTTTAGACTATGACCGCCTACCCGGTCCGGATTCTGGACCGCGCCCTGCAAATCGTCTATCTGCGCCACCCAGGGTCCTTGCTCCTGCCACTGGCCCTCTGAGCGCTTCCGGTAGATGACCCCCAGGTTATCTAAGTCCCTGGCATTGAAGTCGCCTAAATTATAACTGCCCTTAATATCCAGCTGTTTTAAGATATGGTCCCGCTGATACTTGTCGAACCGCTGGCCGGTCACCTTTTCAATCATCGTGCCCAAGACCCCATAGTTCAGGTTGGTATAGACAAAATATTCTCCCGGGGCGCCCTCGCTGCCAAAATGACCGCCGTCATCATAAAACTTCCAGCCCGGCTTAAACAGCGATTCCAGACTGTAGGGAGCCGCCAAAGTATACTCGTCGTCATCACGCAGGGAAGAAGTATGGCTTAGGAGCATCCTGGCCGTAATAGGCGTCTTCGGATAGGCCGGGTTGCGCAGCCTGAAGCCCAGATACTTACTGACATCCGCGTCCAGATCGATTTTCTTCTGGTCCACCAGCTGCATGATGGTATAGGCGGTAAACTGTTTAGAAACCGAAGCAATCCTAAACCGGGCGTCCCCGGTCATGGGCTTATTCTTAACCGGCTGTACCGGGTCGATATACCGGTTCCCGGCAAACTTACTGTACACCGGTGCCCCGTCCTTATAAACGATAACCGCCAGTCCCGGCACCTTGGTACCGCTAAAGCCTACCAGCTCCGTTAAATCTTTATCCAGGGCGGCCTTCACCTGCGGCTTAAGGCTGGCCCGTCCCTCCGCCTGCAGAATTCCTTCCGGCAAAAGACTGAAGGTTAAGGCCGCCGTTAAGGTGAAAACGGCCGCTTTCTTCCTATTAAATAACTTCCTGCTAAATAACTTCCTGCTAAAAAAACTGTTGCTAAATACACTGCTGCCTGCAAATAACATTTGTAAAACCTCCTAATCTTTTAATTATGGCACAGGGAGCAGTATTGTCAAGCAAACAAAATGAAAAACCTTGCCGCTTTGCTGTTTAAGTTTCGGCTTAAATCCCCCACTTAAACTAATCAGCTGTGACAAGGTTTACCACCTATTGGTCTGCCATCTGAAATTGACCGTTCCGTTTTCCTGCCAGAATCTCTCCTCGGAAATTCTTGGCTTTACTATCTTGAGTGGGAGGTTCCGGTTCTAATTTCTCTTTCTCTAAAAGGCTTTCAACTTCAGCCTACCGATACCATGTTACCAGTAGACGGTTACCTCCCGGCTGCCCCAGTCCAGCGCTTCCTGATGGGAATCAAAAGCCAGATCCAGGATATACCCCTGAATATCCCCGCCGATATCCGCCGCCAGGGCATAACCGTAGTCCAGCACATAGACCATGGTGCCCAAAGGAATCACCTCCGGGTCCACGGCAATGACCCCTTTCTGCACCCGGGCTCCAGTAGCGGTATATTCGCCTAAGCCTGGATCTTCCGAAGAATACGCCGTGGAATCCATCACAGCCCGGTGTTGAAACTTGGAAAAGTCCAGCTTACTCTCATCCTTCAGCAAATCATACAACACCTGGTCCACTACGCCCCGCTCCGGTTTATTATGCTTTCTTTCGAAGGCCTTGACCGCCGCCTCCGTGCCTGGGCCAAAAGACCCATCCATAGCCAGATTATATAGCTGCAATTCATTTAACATCGCCTGTATTTCCAGCACTACCTGCCCGTTCTGGCCTCTCTTAGCCACCAGGCCTGCTATCTCTTCTTCGGCCTCCGGCTTAACCTGCACCACCACCGCCGCTGAGCCTGACGTGCCCGGAGGCACCGCTACCGGCAGCTGCGCAGCCTCCGCCTGCAGACAGAAACTAAACAACAGACTGCACAAGAACATTTTTAACAAGTTAATCTTGTTCATCTTCTCACCTCGACTAAAAGTTTATTACTTAATAAAGTTAGGGCTCCACATATTTCTTTTTAATTTAATTTGACACCACTAAAAGTTTATCCTGCTTCAGCGTAACCAAAAAAGCTATTTTGGGCAAAACCGAAGGTAAAGAAAGTTAACATTACCAAAAGTTATGCAAAAAAAACTTTAAAAATCACAATTAATTATTATCCCCGGCCTGCCCTTTGTGATATGATATTAAGTAATTTGAAATCCGGAGGCGCATATCATGCCGCTTAAGAACTTACTGCAAGACAAACTGCATCAAATTATATGCAGCGCCTTTGCTTCCCTGCAAATAAAAAATTTCCGCTATTTCTGGTGCGGACAATGCGTGTCCCTGATCGGCACCTGGATGCAGCGTACCGCCCAGGTCTGGCTGGTCTATACCCTGACCGACTCTCCGCTGATGGTAGGTCTGATCGGGGTCTGCCAGTTTTTGCCTATGCTGCTCTTCACCCTGTTTGCCGGCGTCATCGTAGACCACTATCCTTCCAAAAAGGTCATCGTGGTCTGGACCCAGTTCCTGTTCATGCTCCAAGCTCTGGCCTTCACTCTGCTGACTTATTTTGACCTGATTCAGTACTGGCACGTATTCATCCTCAGCGCTACCTTCGGAATCCTGCAGACCTTCGACATGCCGGCCCGGCAGTCATTTTTTAACGAACTGGTAGGCCGTCAGAACATCATGAATGCTATTTCCTTAAACTCCACCATCGTCAACATCGCCAAAATGATCGGTCCGGCTATCGCCGGCCTGGTTATGGTCCAGTTCGGCATGGTAGTCTGCTTCTTTTTAAACTTTTTAAGCTTTTTGGCGGTCCTGACCAGTCTGCATTATATCCATCCCGAGCCCCAGCCGCCCCGTCCCCGGTCTAAGGAACGTCATATCCTGGCCGAAATGAAGGAAGGTATCACCTATATCTGGCAGAACGAGGAGCTTAAGTTTAACGTGCTGTTCATGGCCATCATCTGTACCTTCGCCATGAACACAGAGGTAATCAACCCCGTCTTCGCCAAGGAAGTCCTGCAAGGCGACAGCGGCACCTATACCTCCCTCATGAGCTCGGTAGGTGTAGGTGCCTTGTTTGCCGCCGTCTATATGTCGGCCCGGGCGGCCCACGGCGTGGATAAAAGACTATTTATCCTCAGTATGAGCCTGACCTGCGGCCTGCAGCTTTTTCTCTACCTGGTAACCAGTCACCAGCTGGCCATGCTGTGTATCGCCATCATCGGCTTTGCCAACCTGGTCTTCATGAACCTGGCCAACTCGGTCTTCCAGGTCAATGCCGAGCCCCAGTACCGAGGCCGGGTCATGAGCGTCTATGCCTTTTTAAACCAGGGCTCCACCCCCATCGGTAACTTCTACGCCGGCGCCCTGATGGAACATTGCGGCGGCGTCAGCGGTTTTCCCGGCTGCGGCCTGATTTCTGTTTTCTTCCTCGGACTTCTCTACCTGCTGAAAAAAGACCAGGTCCGGACCTGGCTGACCAACACTCAGAAGGTCAAACGCCTGTCCTGATCAACCGGAGGAAGCTGCCTATTCCCGCCACCGTCCGGCCCGCGCCCGGCTTCTAAACCGGCGGGCCTGTACCGCCTTTAGGCTCTTTCGCCCGGCGCTCCTAAACCGGCGAGCCTGCACCGTCCTTATGCTCCTCACTCTGGCTTATAAAAGCCGCCAGGTCCTCCGGGTCTTCAATCAAATCCACCGGTTCCAGGACATCCTTGGCCTTATAACCACGTGACAGCACTTTGAGCATATCCTGGGCAAAAAGGGGATCGAACTGGGTCCCGCTGCAACGCACCAGTTCACTTTTTACATAATCCAAATCCATCTCGTGGCGATAAACCCGGGCTGAATACATGGCATCCACCGTATCCGCCACACAGATAATCCTGGCCACCACGGGAATTTTTTCTCCCGCCAAGCCTTCAGGATACCCCTTGCCGTCGTAGCGTTCATGGTGATAATGAGCCCCGTCCATAATATAGTGGATGCTGGTCATATCCTTTAAAATATTATAACCAATAGTCGTATGCTGCTTAATAACCGCAAATTCTTCCTCGGTCAGTTTACCCGGCTTATTCAGGATCCGGTCTGGCACGCTGATCTTGCCGATATCATGCAGCAAAGCCGTATAAAACAATCTTTCCTGCTCCTCCGGCGTCCATTTTTCCTCCCGGGCGATTTCCCGGGCGTACTGAGCTACCCGCATGGAATGGCCGTTAGTATATTTATCTTTAGCATCGATAGTCTTAGCAATAGCGTGAATGGATTGATCGGTTAAGGTCTGATATTCCCTCCGGCGGGCTTCTTCTTCCGCCGCTTTACGCTGAGCCGCCTCCATGGCCAGGCGTTCTTCCTTCCGCTGATACCCCGCCGTAGCATAAACGGTTAAAATAATCAGCGACAGGACAAAACCGGTCCTAACCCAGGGCAGTTCGGTAAGATGACGTTCCTTGTGCAAGGTTAAAGCCGCTTCGGTAATAGGTCCCTTCTCCCCGGAAGGCTTGGTCCGCACGTGAAAAACATAGCTGCCTCCCGGCAGATTATTGTAGCTTGCTTCCGCTACATTCCTGCCCCGCAGCGTCACCGGCTGGGAGTCCATCCCTTCCAGGTAATATTGCAGGTCTGTCCCCTTGTTGGCATAAGTTAAAACAGTTATTTTCAAGGTCAACCGGTTAAAATCTTGGGGCAGATCCATCTCTTTACTACTCAGCAATTCCTGTCCGTTAAGGCTGAGGCCATCTACTTCCAACTTATCCACGGCAAACTTGGGACTGATCTGATTCAAAAAGGGTTTAGTCGTATCCAGCCCCAGCACTCCCCTAGAGCAGGACAAATAGAGATAGCCTTTATCGGTCAGCGTATTTCTGGCATTAACCGTTAAGGTAGAATGGAACGTATCCCGGTACCTCCGAAAAGTATAATCGTTAACCGCCGAAACCTCCAGCGCCTTGGCTTTCATCACATGGATACCCACCGAAGCAAACAGCCAGATGTCATCGCCGATCAACTTAATGGCAGAAACATTGCTCAAATCCAGCGACCCGGCGTTAATACGATGAACCTCCCCATTATGCAGAACTAAGATACCGCTGCCGTCACTGATCCACAAGAGCTTGTCTTCCTGATCCCAGCATAAGCTGAGAATCGTGCCCATCTTAGAAACCGTATCGGTGTAATTTATATTAGTGATACTGCCATAGGGATCAATCCTATAGATACCGCCGCCGTCACTGCCTACGTAAAGGTTGGCCTTATCATCCTCGGCCAGGGACAGAACTACCCCGTTGCTCAGGCCCTGCTGCTCAGTATAAACCCGGTCCAGACGCCCGTCATGCATGATGGCTACGCCTTTACCGGTACCGACCGCGATATCGCCATTTCTTCGTTCTAGGAGAGTCCGGATTTTTTCCGTAGGCATGCCTTCCGCCGTGGTCCAATTTTCCCAGGCTCCGTCCTTGTAACGAATCAAACCGTATTTTTTATAAGCAGCAATCCATAAATTACCCTGAGCATCAGCCAGCAAGTCCCGTAAACGCAGCCCTTGTAATAAGGACGTCAGCTGGTTTTCTACCGGCTGATCCTCCTGGTCCAGCACCAACAGTCCATCTTCCAGGGCCATATACAACTTATCTTCATATAATTGTACCGCGTTCACCACGTCCTGCTTTTGCTTACCGGCAAAAGTATGGTTGTGAAACTCGCTGCGCACCAGATGCAAAAGACCATAGCGGGACGAAGAAACCCAATAGTTGTGTTCGTAATCTTCAATGATATTTTCCAGGGACTTTTCCATCAAAGCCCCTTCCAGTTCATGATATTGCCGCTTTTGATCAAAAAAGCCCAGACCGTTATCCGTGCAGAGCCATAACTTGCCACCCGAATCCCGGGTAATAGAAGTAATATAGTTATCGCTGCCCGTGGGCCAGGTTTCAAACTGGCCCTGGTAATAACGCAGGATTGCGCTGCCGGAAGTACCGATATAGATCGAACCGTCCGCATCTCCGTACACGCTGATACAGACAGTCCCTTTAAAGGAATCCGCCGGATAATAGGCCGACAGCTCCGCCCCCTGCAGGCAAAAAACATCGCCCCGGTACGTAACCCCCCAAACCTGATTTTTACTATCCTTGGTCAGGGAGACAATTAAGCAGTCCTGCAGCCGTTTATCTTCCACCAGGGTCAGCTCCTGCTCAGGCCCAAGTATAGCAATGCCTTCCGAAGTTCCTACGTAGATACGCCCGTCGCCGTCCTCGGCAAAATCCCGCACCGACGCATTAGTCAGCAGAGGATACCTGGCAATGGTTCCGTGCTCCGCCAGATAAATACCGTTATTATTAGTGCCGATCCACAACCGGTGCAGGGAATCCTCAAAAAGTTTACGGGTCCGGGAGACCGGCTTACCGGTCTTATCCTGTATCAGCTGGAAGCTTTGGCCATCGTAACGGGCCAGCCCGGCGTAACTGGCCACCCAGATAAAACCATCGCTGGTCTGCAGCACACAGTTAGCTTCATCAGAAATCAGACCATTGTTCAGATTATAATAAGCCTGCACATAATCAGCCAGAAAAGCGCGCCGGTTCTCGCCGCTAGCCCAGCCAGGCACCAGCAGCAATAAACCTAAGCTAAGACATAATGGTTGTAAGACTCTCTGCCAAAATTTCAAAGTGGTCACCCTTTGTCTGCGGTTAAAACCGGATAGTTAAACTGAATCAGTCCTGCCTAAAGTTTTATTTATTTTTACCCATAAATTTTGCTTATACCGAATATTTAAATAAAGTATTTCTCAAACCTTTTAAAAGTGTCTACAATAGAAAATGCAAGACGACCTGAAGGATAGTCTTATTTTTCCGCCATCCCGTGCAGGAAATCTCGCACAAAGGTCTGAACGAAGTGTTCCGGCCAAGTGGGTTCCGTCCCGCCTGACAGTGCCTCATGGCGAAAAACTACCATGCTGATACTGAACAGGAGATTCTGACTGACCCCTATAGGCCTGATACCTTCCCGGAAAAAACCTTGCTGAAAACCTTCTAAGAAAATGTTTTCAAAAGGCTTGGCTTCTTCACTCAGCAGGTTATAATAACGCTTGATCTGGTCCAGCTCATCCGCTTGCGGCTGCGTCCCCCATTGGGCCCGCAGTTCCAAATCTCCGTCTGCATCGCGGATAGCCCGTAACCCCCGGTTACCACCGGTCATCTCAAACATCAGCACCTGCCACAACACATTGTTGTCCACCAGAAACCTAACCCAGATATCCAGATAGGCCTTAATTTTTTCTTCCGTACCAGCCGAACTGGAGGCCACCTGGCAAAACCGGACCATCAGGTCCTGATGTTTTTACTGTACTAAGGTATAAAAAAGATTATCCTTGTTGCCGAAGTACTTATAGACCGTACCTTTGCCGGTATCAGCCAGCTCGATGATCTCATCCAGCGTAGCCTGAACGTAGCCTTTGCGGGAAAAGATTATTTCTGCGGCTTGTAAGATTCTGATTTTTTTCGAGGGTTCATTTGTTGCTTCGTTTTTCATAGCCATTCTCCTTTTAAGCTAATTATAATCGTCTTAAGAGGATTTGGCTACTTGATTTTAACAAATATCCTTACAGGTTTACAGGCCTAACTTCTACGCATAGCTAAATTTACTCTAATTTAAGGTAAGTTAAGGTATTGTTTTTTTCTGTATTCTAGTATACAATATACATCAGAAAGTTCAAAAAATAATATACAATTACCCGTCTTAAAATTTATTGGAATTTTTACATAGTGCCCTTTAATTAGTTTTTACTAATATATATATACCATGTTTTAAGGGGAATAGAAAATAAGGAGGTATTTACTATGAGCTTAAAACTGTATTCAAACCGGTGCAAGGGTTGCGGCATCTGCGTAAACTTCTGCCCCAAGAAGGTCCTGGAAGTAACCGAGCTTGAAAAAGTTGCCATCGTCGCTGGTAAAGAGAACGATTGCATCAAATGCGGCCAATGCGAAATGCGTTGCCCGGACTTTGCTATCTTTGTAGAAAAGTAAAAAGGAGTGGAGAAAAGATGTCAAAAATCCTGCTGTTACAAGGTAACCAAGCAGTAGTTGAGGGCGCTATCGCTGCCGGTGTTAAATTCTTCGGCGGTTATCCTATTACCCCCTCTACCGAAATTGCCGAACAATTAGCTGCCCGTCTGCCTCAGGTTGGCGGCAAGTTTATGCAAATGGAAGATGAAATTGCCGGTATGGGCGCTGTTATTGGTGCTTCTTTAACTGGTAAGAAAGTTATGACCGCTACTTCCGGTCCTGGCTTCTCTCTGAAACAAGAGATGCTGGGTCTGGCCTGCAGCGCCGAGATTCCTATCGTCGTCGTTGATGTTCAGCGTGTGGGCCCGGCTACTGGCCAACCTACTTCTCCGTCCCAGGGCGATGTTATGCAGGCTCGCTGGGGCACCCACGGTGATCACTGGCTGATCGCTATTTCCCCGGCCAGCGTACCTGAGTGCTTTGACCTGACCATCCGCGCTTATGCCTTGAGTGAGAAATATCGTGTTCCGGTTATCCTCCTGATGGACGAAGTAATCGGCCATATGCGTGAGAAGATTGAAGTTCCGGACGAAGTTAACCACGGCTATCCCAGCGTAAAACAACCGGAGCGCAAGAGACCTACCTGCAAACCGGAAGAGTACCTGGCTTACAAGCCTGATGCTGACCTGGTTCCTCCGATGGCTGATTTCGGCAGCGGTTACCGCTGGCATGTAACCGGTCTGGTTCATGACGCTACCGGCTTCCCCAAAGGCACCCCGGCTGCAACCGTTGCAGCTCAGGATCGTCTGCGCGATAAGATTATGAACAACCTGGATGATATTTCTCAGGTTGAAGAATACAAGATGGATGATGCTGAATACGTAGTCTTCTCCTTCGGCGGCGCTTCCCGTACCGTTTACGATGCGGTTGATATGGCCCGGGCTGAAGGCTTGAAGGTCGGCTTCCTCCGCGCCATTACCGTATGGCCCTTCCCGGAGAAACAGGTTAAGGCTTTGATTGGTAAGGTTAAAGGCGTATTGGTACACGAGCTCAATGCCGGTCAGTACTGCCTGGAAGTTGAACGCGTCCTGGGCGGCAAGCTTCCTGTTGCCACCTACTGCAAGTATGACAACGAATCCGCTACTCCGGACGAACTGCTTGCGGAAATCAAAAAGGCTATGAACGCCTAATTCAGATGAGAGGAGATTATTCGTATGAGCGAAGAACTTATTAATAAATATTTTCGTCCGGGTCGCCTGCCTCACATCTGGTGCCCTGGTTGCGGCAACGGTATTGTTACCGGTGCCATCGTTAAGGCCATTGACAAAGAGGGCCTGAACAAGGATGAAGTAGCTTTAATCTCCGGTATCGGCTGCTCCAGCCGTTCTTCCGGTTACCTGGATTTTAACACCGGCAATACCCTGCATGGTCGTGCCCTGGCTATCGCCAGCGGCGTAAAGATGGGCAATCCGGCCCTGAAAGTCATCGTTTGCTCCGGCGACGGCGACTGCACCGCTATCGGCGGCAACCATCTGATTCATGCCTGCCGTCGTAATATCGACATTACCTTGGTCGTATTCAACAACAGCATTTACGGTATGACCGGTGGTCAGTATTCTCCTATGACCCCGAAGGGATCCAAGGCTACGACCGCTCCTTACGGCACCATCGAGCCTACCTTCAACATTCCTGAGCTGGCTAAGGCTGCCGGCGCTACCTTCGTAGCCCGCGCTACCACCTTCCACACTCAGTTGCTGGTGGACGTTATTGCCAAAGGTATTGCCCATAAGGGCTTCAGCATCATTGAAGCAGTTACCGCCTGCCCCATCGGCTTCGGCCGCAACAACAGACTGGGCGGACCGGCCAAGATGATGGAATGGCAGCGGGATCACGGCGTAGTGCAGGCGGCCTGGGATAAGATGACCGACGAGCAAAAAGCCGGCAAGTTCCCGATGGGTGTACTGTATGAGTCCAACGATGTGGAAGAGTACACCGAAGCTTATGAAAAACATATTATCGCTGCTGCACAGGGGGGTAAATAATATGAGACATGAATTCCGTTTTGCTGGCACCGGCGGACAAGGTCTGATTACCGCCGCTATCATCATGGCTAATGCTGCCCTCAAAGACGGCAATCTGGCTGTACAATCTCAATCTTACGGTCCTGAAGCCCGTGGCGGCTCCTCCAAGGCTGAAGCTATCGTTTCTGACCAACCGATTCATTTTACCCGGGTAACCCATCCTAACGTTTTCCTGGTTATGAGCCAGCAGGCTGCTGATAAGTTCTGCGGCGATCTGACCAAGGACAGCGTAGTTATCACGGATAGTCTGTTCGTAAAAGACCTGCCCGGCTTTACCGGCAAGCGTTACGACCTGCCTATCACCCATACCGCCAAAGATCAGATTGGCAAGACTTTGTTTGCCAACATCGTCGCTTGCGGCGCGCTCCAGGCTCTGACCAAATGCGTCAGCGTGGAGAAGCTGGAAGAGGCTGTTAAAGAAAAGGTTCCGGCTCGTTTCTTGAAAGAGAACATGGCAGCTCTGCATGCCGGCATGGACCTTATTAACAAGCATCAATAATTTACAAGCTCATAGTCCCCTATAAAAAACTGGTACCTTGAGGCTCAGGCCTTGGGGTACCAGTTTTTGTCGTGGGAAAATTAAAATTTAAATTGTCACAACAGGAGAGTCTAAATTTTTCTGCTTAACTTGAAAGAAGAACCAATCAAAACACTTCTACTCCCTCTATAGTCTGTAGGTGTTCTTTAAGCAAGGTCAGGAAGGATACCACCGCCGTCGGCTTTTCCCCCATATTGGTCAAAGCATAGATAACCCGGTCCGGTGGACCTTCCCGCAGCGGATAGGTCTGAACCTTAACCCGTTCTTTTAAACAGGGCACGGCGGAGACAGGCACCAGAGCCCAGGTATCCCCTCCCGCCAAAAAATGTTCCAACAGAGGCATAAAGTTCAGCAGAGCTTTTTCCTGCGGTTCATTGCCGAACCAATACTCATGCCATAGTTCATATTCCGGATACCAGGGCAGGCGGATTTCTTTTTCCGGCGGCAGGTGGGAAGGAGGCATACCAGCTTGACAACCGGCCGCCGGTCCTGCCACCAGGACCATTTTTTCCTTGAAAAGTGGTACGGTTTCCACCCGGGGATTATAGGTCACGTCAGAAATCAGGGCCAGATCTACCAGCTTTTGTTCCACGTAACGGTAAGCCTCCTCAGAATGCTGGTCGATAAAATGCAGGCGGTTCTCCGGTCTGAACTGAATAAACTGCTGCAACACCTGCGGCAGAATATAGGTATTAACACTGCCAATAGCGGTCAGGCGCAGCACCGGCCGCTCTTTAAGATTTAAGAGGCTGCGGGTTTCCTTCCATACGGCCAGCCAGTGCCGTGCCACCCCCACAAAAGCCTGTCCCGCCGCGGTCAACTCGATAGTTCTGACGCCCCGCCTCCGGTTCAGCAGCTTATATCCAATCTCCTCTTCCAGTGCCTGCACCCGCCTGGTCAAAGCCGGCTGAGTCACGAACAGGTTCTGAGCGGCAGCGCTGAGACTGCCGGTTTTTATGATCATCAAAAAAGCTTCTATCTCCAGCTTAGTCATAAAAAACTCCTTATAATATAAATATTTATTTATATTATAACCCTTAAATAAGCATTATACAAATATTTAAATTTGAGTTATAGTAAGCATAGACAATTTAAAGATTTAATAAAAAACCTGAAGAAAAATAAAAAAGAAAAATTAAAAACCAGGATTTAGGAAAGTTAAACTTACAGGGGAGGTTCCTATGGCTCATACCCTTAACCTGACCAGCGGCAATATCCAAAAACAGCTGATCACCATTGCAGCACCGCTCCTCATGTGCGACGTGCTCCAACAACTCTATAACACCATTGACGCCGTCATCATCGGCCGCTACGTCAGTACCACCGCCTTTGCAGCCCTGGGCGTAGCCGGTACCCTGATGAACCTGTTCATCTTTATCATTATCGGCACCTGCTCCGGAGTCACGGTAATCTTCGCTACCAGTTACGGACGGGGAGATTTAGCCGCTTTTCGCCGGGAGGCGTTCACCGCCTGCCTCAGCGGCAGTCTTTTTACTTTGCTGGTCAGCGGCCTGGGCTTTTACTTTCTGCCGCAGCTGCTGACCCTGCTGCAAACCCCGGCGGAAGTCCTGCCCCTGGCACAGGAATATTTACAAGTTATCGTAGCCGGACTCATCCTGACCTTCTTTTATAACTTATGTGTGGCCGCCCTGCGCAGCGTAGGCAACACCCGCATCGCCGTGCTGGTCCTTTTCGCCAGCATCCTGCTCAACATCGCCCTGGCCTTTTTCTTTGTAGCCGGGTTGGAACTTGGTATCACCGGGGCCGCTCTGGCCACTTTGCTGGCTCAGCTTTTTGCCGTGGCCGCCTTTATCTATTATCTGGAAAAATATCTGCCGCAGCTGCTCTTTACCCGCAGCGACTGGCAGCTGGACAAACATCTGCTGGGACAGACGGCTAACTACGGCTTATCCACCGCCCTGCAGCATTCCAGCCTTTATATCGGCAAGCTTTTGGTTCAGGCTGCAGTTAACTCCATGGGTACCGGCATGATTACCGCTTTTACGGCTACCACCCGGTTAGAAGGCTTCGCCAATTCCTTCGGGGACAGCGGTGCCCAGGCCGGTTCCATCTTTGTGGCCCAGAACCACGGGGCCGGCAAGGGTTCCAGAGCTCTGCAGGGTTTCCGGGCTGATTTAAAACTGCTGCTGCCCTTAAGCGTCCTCCTCAGCCTCCTCATGTTCGGCGGCGCTCAGGCGGGAGTTACAGCCATGATTGGCACCCCCTCCCCGGAAGAGCTGGCTAACGGCGTTGCTTATATGCGCTGGATTGCCCTGTTCTACGCCTTTAACTTTATCGGTTCCGCTTTTGTTGGACTGTTCCGCGGTCACGGCTACATGGCCGTCAATGTCTTTGGTACCGCGTCGCAAATTACCATCCGGGTCGTCCTCTCCTGGCTATTCATCAATACCTACGGGCTGACTGCCGTAGCCGTAGCCAGCGGCATCGGCTGGATTTACATCGTTTTGTACCAGTACGGTCTGTATAAACATTACCGCCTGGGGCAGGGTGGCGAAAATACTGCCGGCAAACTGAACCCGCCCGCCGGTACCTCTTCGGCCCTGGTCTGAACCTGAGGCCATATCTGACCTATCGCCAAAGCTTATCTTCCTTATCGCTTAAATACGGCACGGTCACCAATCTGCCCTAACTTAAATAAATAGCGGCTGTCTGAACCCTTCCTCCGGATACTACCACTTCCAGGATTATTGTTCACAGACAGCCGTTGTTTTATTTGGTTAAAAGCGGTATACTAAGTAAGAATATCTTTGGTTTTATCATTTTAAGATAAATAACGTTAAATTAGGTGTAAACATGCGTAATCACGAATATTTCCACGATAAATTCCATCTGTTGGTGCAAACCATGTTTTCTTCCCTTAGCAGCCGGGATTTTCGCTATCTATGGATCGGGCAGTGTATCGCCCTGGTCGGTGCCTGGATGCAGAGGACGGCTTTGGTCTGGCTGGTCTACGAACTTACGGATTCCCCCTTCATGGTGGGCTTAATTGGCGTATTCCAATTCACCCCTATGTTTTTATTCACCCTGCCCGCTGGTGTTATCGTGGACCGGGTCAAATCTAAACGTAACCTGCTGCTGATAACTAATTTCTTTTTTATGCTGCAGGCCCTGATCATGACTATCTTAACCTATACCAACCAGATTAATTATTACCATATCTTTATCTTAAGCGCTATGTACGGCCTGCTCATGACCTTTGACATGCCGGCCCGGCAGGCGTATTTCCCGGAACTGGTAGGCGTGGATAAGGTCATGAACGCCGTTTCCTTAAACTCCACCATCTTCAACCTGGCCAAGATCATCGGCCCCGCCTTAGCCGGCATCGTCATGGTAGAATGGGGCACGAGCTTCTGCTTTTTAACCAATACCATCACTTATTTTGCCGTCATCCTGGGCCTTTTTATGATTCACACCCCGCCTAAACCGCATCAGCCTTCCCATCAGAATATCCGGCAGGAAATGCAGGAGGGTTTGTCCTATATCTGGCACAACAATACCTTAAAGGTCAATGTGCTGTTTATGGCCACCATCGTGACCTTTTCCATGAACAATGATGTGGTCACCCCTATCTTTGCCAAGGAAATTCTCCACCGGGGCAGCGATGCTTATTCCATGCTCATGAGCACCACCGGCCTGGGTGCTTTCCTGGGGGCGATCTATATGAGTTACCGGGCGGTGCACGGCGTTAATAAAAAATTATTTATCGCCAGCATCTTCGTCATGACCGGCACCCAGATCAGCCTGTTCTTCCTCCGTTCCTACGAGTACGCCCTCCTGGCCACCATGGTTATCGGCTTTTGCATTATCGTCTTCCTGAACATGAGTAACTCCATCTTCCAATTGACTGCCGAGACCAAGTACCGGGGCCGGGTGATGAGCGTCTATTCGTTTTTAAACGGCGGCTCCGCCCCTATCGGCAGCTTTTATGCCGGCTCCGTCATGCAGGGACTGGGCGGTGCTTTTGGCTGGCCCGGTTGCGGGCTGATGGCACTTTTCCTCCTGGGTGGCGCCTTCTTCCATTATAAAACAGCCTTTCTCCGCTGGTACCTAAAAGACCTTTAAGATAAAAGACCTCTAAATATAAAGAACAAGACTGCCGCACTTTTACCGGCCAGCAACCAGTAAGAGGATGGCAGTCTTTTAATTTAGGCTTTTAATTTAGTCTTTTAATTTAGACTTTTAATTTAAGGCTTTCACCTTAAACAGTTTAACTTACTTCGCTTACTTGAAACCGCCTATGTAATCGTTCTAACCATTCTAATCGTTCAAGCAGCTTATTTCAAAAAAGTCAGATACTCATCGTAATTCTTTTTCAAAAGCTTAGGCGTATCCAGACCATAGGGACAGTTATTCTTGCAATGGTTGCAATGCCGGCAGTCCAAGATTTTTTTCATATTAGCCTGACGTTCGGGAGTCAGATAATTTTTGGCTGGAGCCCGGCGCAGCATCAGACTCATCCTGGCCGCCGTCGGAATGTCAATCCCGGCCGGACAGGGCAGACAGTACCCGCAGCCCCGGCAAAAACTGCCGGTAAGTTCATTGCGGTCCTTGTCGATGACCGCCTGCAGATGGGCATCCAAAACCGGGGGATCCTCCTGAAAGCTCAGGAACTCCTCCAGTTCCGTCTCCCGCTGCATACCCCAGATGGGCAGCACATTATCCATGGTCGCCGCAAAGGCGTAAGCGGCGGCCCCATTAGTTATAAGACCGCCGGACAGGCTCTTCATAGCCACAAAGCCCATGCCGGCCGCTTTACAGGCCTGTACCAGTTGCAAATCCTTGGCACTGGCCAGGTAAGAAAAAGGAAACTGCAGAGTAGCAAACAGGCCGGATTGAACGGCCTCCTGGGCTACCGGCAGACGGTGATTGGTCAGACCGATAAAACGAATCTTGCCTTCCTGCTGCGCTTTCAGGGCCTCGTCATATAGTCCGTCTGCGTCTCCCGGACGGGGCACAAAAGCCGGGTTGTGAAACTGATAAACATCAATATAATCGGTTTTCAAGAGCCGCAGGCTCTCTTCCAAGTCAGAGCGCAAATCCCGACCATTCTTAGCCATGCTCTTAGTCGCCAGAAAAATCTTAGACCGCACGCCGCTTAAAGCCAGTCCGATTTTCTTCTCGCTGTCGGAGTAGGCCCGGGCCGTATCAAAATACTGCACGCCGTTTTCATAGGCCGTACGCAGCAACTTACCCGCCTCAGCGATAGAGATCCGCTGGATAGGCAGGCAGCCAAAACCATTCTTGTTAACGGTAATACCAGTCTTGCCTAAGGTTACAGTAAGCATAAAGATAACCCCCTCATAAGTATCTGGTTCAGAACACCTTGCAATGGTCCCTGACACCTAAAAAAACAATTCCGCCGGCCCCGGTTATCCAGCTGCAGTTTCGGCTGCGCCGGCGCCTTTCTCACTAATTCTTAGTTATAATTATACCATAAATAAGAGCGCCGGCTAGAAAATCTTAGCAGGCGCCCCCATAGTAAATTTAGAGATTCACATAGGCCGGTATAAAAATATTTTATCGGCTAACAACTGAAGCCCCCAGAACTTAGCGATCAGCCAGGCGTTTAGCCGTATTCTCCCGGACCGTTTCCGGGTCGATAATCTTCCGGGCCACACCGGTTTCAATAGCCGCCTTGGCTACTGCCGCCGCTACCGCCGGAGCCACCCTCTTATCAAAGGCGCTGGGTACTACGTAATCCTCCCGCAAATCCTTTTCCTCGATCAGGTTGGCAATAGCGTACGCCGCCGCCACCTTCATAGCCTCGTTAATCTCCCGGGCCCGCACATCAATAGCGCCGCGGAAGAGTCCGGGGAAGACGTTGACATTGTTGACCTGGTTAGGACTGTCGCTGCGTCCCGTGCCGGCTACCTTCACGCCCCAGTCTTTAGCATCGGTATAAGCGATTTCCGGCACCGGGTTAGCCATACCGAAGACCACGGCATCCTTAGCCATGCTCTGCACGATTTCCTTGGTGAAAACGCCGGGAGCCGAAACTCCGATCAAAAGATCCGCACCCTTAACGGCGTCGGCTAAACTGCCTTTAAACTTAGCTTTATTAGTCTTTTGAGCCAGAGCGGTCTGAATCCGGTCCAGAGGCCGGGACCACTTACATCCTTCATACAAGGTACCATCCCGGTCTACCATGGTTACATCGGTAGCACCCATGCTGATCAGCAGGCGGCCGATAGCACTGCCGGCAGCGCCGCAGCCGTTCACTACGACCTTGCAGGTCTTGATGTCCTTCTTGACCAGACGCAGGGCGCCCAAAGCCGCGCTCAGGCAGGCGATGGCCGTACCGTGCTGATCATCGTGGAAAACGGGAATATCACAGATTTCTTTGAGCTTATCTTCAATATCATAGCACTTAGGCGAAGAAATATCCTCCAGGTTGATACCGGAGAAACTAGGCTGCAGCGCCCGGACAATCTCGATAAACTTATCCGGGTCCTTAGTATCGATGCAGACAGGCACCGCATCCACGTCGCCAAAATTCTTAAACAGCACCGCCTTGCCTTCCATAACCGGCATGGCCGCTTCCGGACCGATATCGCCCAGGCCCAGGACCCTGGTGCCATCGGTGCAGATAGCCACCATGTTGCCGCGGCAGGTATATTCAAAAGAAAGTTCCTTCTTAACCTTAATATCCTTACAAGGCTCTGCCACTCCGGGAGTGTAGGCCACCGACAAATCATGGCCGTTCTTCAAGGGCACCTTGCAGTGCACCTCCAGCTTGCCGTTGTGTTCCAGATGCATCTTTAAAGCTTCCTCACGTAAAGTCATATGCTTGCTCCTCCTTAATAATTGTCATTTACCCTTATTAAGCTGCTGTCATCTCAAAATTAAAGCTTATTTTATATTATAACATTCTCCGGGCAATAATGCACTGACATTCTGTAAAGAATACTGAAGATAAACAGTAAGCAGGTTCTCCGTCCGTTAATAGTATGCTCCCCTGCTTTTCATCCTTCCAGGCAAAGTTCAGGCACCTGCCTTGAAAACTGCCCTCAAAAAGGGCGCTCCTACTTTTGCGTAGAACCGCCCTTTTACTCATTTTTTGTTAAGATTAGTTAGTGTCTACTGACCAAAGGTTCTTCTTCCAGGGGATGATCCTGCAGGGCATCAAACCCGGTCTCACCGGTGCGGATTTTCACCACATCCTCCACGGGATGGATGAAGATCTTGCCATCGCCGTACTTACCGGTGTACAGCACCTTCTTAGCCACGGCTACCAGCTCTTCCACCGGGATGGCGGAGATTACCATCTCCACCTTAACCTTGGACATAAGGCGGGACTGAACCACCGCGCCCCGGTACATCTCGGGGTGTCCTTTCTGCAGGCCGTAGCCCATAACGCTGGTTACCGTCATACCGGTAATCCCCAGCTGGTCCAAAGCCGTTTTTAAAGCCTCAAAGCGTTCCTGGCTGGTAATGATGGTCACACTGGTCAGCTTGGGCCTGCCTTCAGCCGTCATAGCGGCCGGCGTAGGCAGGTCCGGATCAAAGCCCCGGGAGATAGTCCCGCCGTGGCTGCCGGCTTCCATCATCTTTCCGGCCAGAGCGGCCGCCTCCCCGGAGCCCACCCCGGCAAAGGCCGGTACCGCATCGGCCATGCTGGCGGCTGCCGTCGCAAAGGTAAAGCCGTCAGGCACCGGCAGGAAATCTGCATAAGAGCTGGCCAGGTTGTGTTCCTCTATATCCAGGCCCACGATTTCCTCGTGCTTATCCACCCGCAGACCCAGGGTCAGATCTAAAAGTTTAAACAAAATCAGCATGCTGACGGCCACATAAAAGACCACGGCTACTACCGCCAGACACTGGATAGCCAGCATATGAACCCCGCCGCCGTACAAAAGACCGCCCTTCTGGGCGAAGAGGCCTACCAGGATGGTGCCTAAGATGCCGTTCACGCAGTGGACCGAGATGGCACCCACCGGGTCGTCAATCTTCAGCTTCTGGTCGAACAGCTCCACGGCCAGGACAATATCGATGCCGCAGATAAAACCGATGGCCGCTGAACCAGCCACACTAACCAGATCGCAGCCGGCGGTGACCCCCACCAGGCCGGCCAGGGCGCCGTTCAGAGTCATAGAAATATCCGGCTTGCCGTAACGGATCCAGGTAAAACACATGGTAGTGGTAGCCGCTACCGCTGCCGCCATGTTGGTGGTCACGAAAATATGGCTCATGGAAAGCAGAGCCTCATCCCCGGTGGCGCAGACGGTGGAACCGCCGTTAAAGCCGAACCAGGCAAACCACAGGATGAACACGCCCAAGGCGCCCAGGGTCAGGCTGTGACCGGGGATGGCGTTCACACTGCCGTCCTCGTTATATTTGCCCAGACGTGGTCCCAGCATCCAGGCTCCAATCAGGGCGGCCACGCCGCCTACGGTATGCACGGCCAGGGAACCGGCGAAATCATGAAAGCCCAGCTGCATCAGCCAGCCGCCGCCCCAGATCCAGTGGCCGGAGATAGGATAAATTAAAGCACTAATCACGCAGGAATAAACGCAGTAGACTGAGAACCGGGTCCGCTCCGCCATGGCGCCGGACACGATGGTGGCCGAAGTGGCGCAGAAGACTGTCTGGAAGATAAAATAGGCCATGGAAGGATAGGAAGCTCCGTAATCCCCGGTGACAAAAAAGTCCGGGGTGCCTATTAAACCGGCTATATCCTTGCCGAACATGAGCCCGAAGCCCAGAACCCAGAAGACGATGCTACCCAGGGCAAAATCCATGAAGTTTTTCATGATGATGTTGCCGGCGTTCTTAGCTCGGGTAAACCCAGTCTCCACCATAGCGAAACCAGGCTGCATGAAAAATACCAGGACAGCTCCCAATAAAACCCAGATAGTGTCAGTTGCTACATACATATTAATCCCTCCATTTTTTGCTGATTAACGACAAAAGCGGTGTTTCTACTTAGATGTAGAAACACCGCTTCGTGTTAATCTGTCGCTTGCCGGCAAGAATCAAACGACCCTCTAAACCGGCAGTTACTTACCCCTCATAAGACCTTCTCTTTTATCTGTTGGCCGGCCGGAGACCTGCTTTACGCTTGGCCAACCTATGAGACTTTTGCTTTGTTTAGTCCTGGATCAGCCGATTTAGCGCCTCAGCCGGACTCAGTTTGTTAGCTTCTTTAGCTTCTTTAGCTTCTTTAGCTTCTTTAGCTTCTTTAGCTTCTTTAGCTTCTTTAGCTTCTTTAAATTTACTTTCTCCCTTAAATCTATCCAGTTTAATTAGCAGAAATCAGGCTTAATCGTTAATCCCGAACAGTAAATCCCCATAAGTCGGATAAGGCAGATAATCCTTGCCCAGCAGTACTTCTACCGCGTCCCCGCTGGCCCGCAGGGCTTCCATGGCCGCAAGCACCCGTTCGTGATAAGCTTTGCCGGCTTCTTCCACCTTGCTGATCTTGCCGACCTCAGCCAGGGCCGCGCTCAAAGCTTCACCCGCTGCGTACATCTTAGCGGCAGCCTTGCTCAGCTTATCGATAAAGGCCGTATCGGCCTCCAGGCCCAGGGCCTTTTTATTTAAAGCTGTTTCTGTCAAATCCTTCACATAGCTGTTAGCCGCCGGCAGCAGGTCCTTGTTCAGCATCTCCAGCATAGTCAGGGCCTCAATGTTCAGGGTTTTGCAGTACAGCTCGTACTGAATCTCGGTCCGGGACCGCATTTCCAGCTCGCTGAAGATACCATGGTTGACCATCAGGTCAATGTTCTTCTTCTGAGTAGCGCAAGCCAGGGCATCCGGGGTGGATTTTAAGTTCAAGAGGCCCCGCTTCTCCGCTTCCGCTACCCACTCATCCGTGTAACCGTTGCCGTTGAAGATGATGCGCTTATGCTCTTTTAAAATGTCCCGGACGATAGCCTTAACGGCCTTGTCCAAGTCCTTGGCATCCTTTAACTTTTCGGCGATTTCTTCCAGCTCCTGAGCCACGATGGTGTTCAAGTAGATATTGGTACAGGCGATGCTGGCCTGAGAGCCCAGCATCCTGAATTCAAACTTATTGCCGGTGAAGGCGAAGGGCGAGGTTCTGTTCCGGTCCGTATTATCCTTGGCCACCGCCGGGATAATGTCGCCGCTGATCTTCATCATATCGATCTCATGAGCCTTAAATTCTTTGCCCTCTTCAATACATTGCAAAACGGCGGTCAGCTCGGTGCCCAGGAACATGGACACGATAGCGGGCGGCGCTTCGTTGGCACCCAGACGGTGATCGTTGCCGGCGCTGGCTACGGTAATTCTCAGCAGGTCCTGAAACTCGTCCACACCTTTGATGATGGCGGCCAGGAACAGCAGGAACTGATTATTATGATAAACATCCTTGCCCGGGGTCAAGAGATTCTTGCCCTCGGCGGTGGACAGGGACCAGTTGTTATGCTTGCCGCTGCCGTTGATGCCCTCGAAAGGTTTCTCGTGGAGCAGGCAGACCATGTTATGTTTTAAAGCGATGCGTTTCATGAACTCCATGGTCAGCTGGTTATGATCGCTGGCTACGTTGGTCAAGGTGTAGATTGGCGCCAGCTCGTGCTGAGCCGGAGCCACCTCATTATGCTCCGTCTTGGCCAAAACGCCCAGCTTCCACAGCTCTTCATCCAAATCCTTCATGAAATCTTTTACCCGGTGTTTGATAATGCCGAAGTAATGATCTTCCATCTCCTGGCCCTTAGGCGCATTAGCCCCAAACAGGGTGCGGCCGCAGTAAACCAGGTCGGGGCGCTTGGCCCACATATCCTTATCCACCAGGAAATATTCCTGCTCCGGACCTACGGTGGTCAAAACCTTCTCGGTAGGGGTGCCTAAAATATCCAGCACCTTGCGGGCAGCCTTGTCGATGACGGCATTGGCGCGCAGAAGCGGAGTCTTTTTATCCAGCACGTCGCCGGTATAGGAACAAAACGCCGTAGGAATACACAGGCAGTCATCCTTGATAAAAGCGTAAGAAGTAGGGTCCCAGGCGGTGTAGCCCCGGGCTTCGAAGGTAGCACGGAGACCGCCGGAGGGGAAGCTGGAGGCATCAGGTTCGCCCTGAATCAGCTCCTTACCGGAGAATTCCATGATGACCCGCCCATCGGCGGAAGGGCTGATGAAGCTTTCGTGTTTCTCCGCGGTGATACCGGTCATAGGCTGGAACCAATGAGTAAAATGAGTGCAGCCATGCTCCAAGGCCCAGTCCTTCATGGCATTGGCAATAACATTGGCAATAGGCAGGTCCAAAGGCTCGCTGGCAAAAATCGCCTGCTTATAGGCCTTAAAGGTTGCCGCCGGCAGCCTATCCTTCATGACGGATTCGTTAAACACTAAACTGCCAAACAGTTTCGGAACGTTCGTAGTCATCTAAATCCCTCCTAAATATTATACCACCGGTAAAATCCGGCCATCGCGCCAGCTTTCCGGCTTCAAGGAACTAACGAAAATAAAAAACAACGAAGACCAAGGGGCCTGAGCCCACAACGTCTTCGTTGTTTATGGTGGTATTATAGCACCGAGTTTTTTCTTTGTCAAGATAATTTTAGACAATTTATAAGTAAAGGTTTTGGCACGGTCTCACTCCAGCGTCCTTCTAAAGCAGAAGCCGGCCGCCCCCAGGGTCACGCAGGCCAGGAGGGCCATAGGCCACAAATTGCTAAAAACCATAGCCGCGGACATATCCTTTAAAAATAGTCCTTTGGCAATGACCACATAATACTGCATCAAGTTCAATTTATCCAGCTGCTGAAAGATTTCCGGCATGTCATCCACCGGGGCAATAAACCCGCTGAGCAGGATAGCCGGCATCTGGTAGCTGAAAACGCCTAAAAGAGCCTGCTGCTGGGTCTGGCATAAAGATGATATAAAAAGTCCGATGCCGGCGGTAGCCAACAGAGCCACTCCTACTGACAGGACCAAAAGAAACAACGAACCCGCCAAAGGCAGTTCAAAAAGCAGGTGCATTAAAAATATCATTACCAGGCTGACCAAGAGACCCAGGATAAAAGGAGGAACCGTCTTACCGATGAGAATCTCCACCGGCTGCAAAGGACTGACCAGAAGCTGCTCAAAGGTCCCCATCTCCCGCTCCCGGGCGATGCTCATAGAAGTTAACAACAGACAGGGCAGAGTGCTCAACATGGTAAAGACTGCCGCCAGAATGGTCCAGTGATAGTTAAGGTTAGGGTTGAACCAATAGCGCTCCGCCACCTGGACCGGCAGCGTGCTGCCTCCGTTCTGGAGCCCGTAGGCCGTAACTATCTGGCCCGTATAGCCATTAATGATAGCCGCCGAGTTAACCTGCCGCCCGTCCAGGATCAGCTGCAGCTGGGCCTGACCGCCCTGGGCCAGGCTGCGGCTGAAATCCTCATTAATGATTAAAACGCAGTTAACCTCCGCGTCCATCATAGCCTGCTGCACGGCCGGCAAATCCTGGTAAAAGGTCAGCCGGTCATACCAGCGGGAGCTGGCAAAGCCCGCCAAAAGCTCCCGGGACTCCAAAGTCTGAGCTTTGTCCCAGACGCCCAGGTGGATATGGGTAACCTCCATGGTCAGAGCGTAGCCGGCCATCAGCATCTGCATCAGCGGCGGTACGATCAGCAGCATCCGGCTTTGAGGACTTTTCAGGATGCTCAGCATTTCTTTTTTTAATAAAGCTAAGATACGAATCAGCATGAAAAACTCCTTTTACGCTGGGGCAACCGCGTAAGGCAGCGGCAGACCAGGCTACAAATTCAAGAAAGACTCATTTTATGCTTGTACAACCGCAGAAAGCAGCTGCAGCCCCAGCCACAGATTCGAGGAAAGTGTCTTTACCCCTTTGGCAGCCGCTTGGGGGTACTACGGTAAACCAGGATAAACAAAACCACGGTCAGCACAGCCAGATACGTGGTATTCTCCCGCATCTGAGCGCTGACGCCCCCTACCAGGAACTCGCTTTGCAGCAGCAGGACGAAATACCGGGCCGGGATAATCCTGGTCACCGGCTGGAACAGCTCCGGCATGGACTGGAGAGGGAAAATCATGCCGCTGAATAATAACGAAGGCACGAAGCCGATCATAAAGGCCAGCTGCGCCGCCAGGAACTGACTTTTCATCTTGGTGGAAATCAGAAGGCCCAGTCCCAGACAGGTCAAAAGAAAAAAGGAGCCGAAGATATACAAATTGACCAGGCTGCCCCGAAAGGGAATCTTAAACACATAGATACAGGTCAGCACGTTAAAAAATAAGGACACCATACCCAGCAGATAATAAGGTATGTACTTGCCCAAAACCAGTTCCAGCCGGCCGACCCCGGCGGCCAGAAGAGCTTCCATGGTGCCTCTTTCCCACTCCCGGGCCACCACCATCCCGGTTAAAAGAATCCCGATCAGAGTCATGGTTATGGCCAGGGAGCTGGGCAGGGTACTGTAATGACTGTTCATCTCCTGGTTATACCAGAACACGCTCTGGAGCACCACCGGCTGCACCGTCGCCGCAGCACCCGCCCGGGACTGATACCAGCCGCTGAGCCCGGCCTGGGTATAACTGTAAACGTAGTTGGCCGAATTTGACTCGCCCCCGTCGGCCACCAGCTGCAGCTGGGCCTCATTTCCCTGGGCCAGCTTCTGCTCAAAATCCGCGGGAATAACAATCAGGCCGGCCAGCTGGGAATCCTGCATCTGCCGGTAGGCTTCCTGGCGGCTCTTTACCGGTACCACCGTCATATAGCGGCTGCGGCTGAAAGAGGCTGCCAGCTCCTCCGTCAGGGTGGTGGGCTGCTCGTTTAACAGCCCCGCCCGAACCTTGGTGGTGTCCAGGTTGATGCCGTACATATAGATAATTAAAAGGATCAGGGGCAGGACGAAAGCGATGAGGATACTGCTGGGGTCCCGTACCATCTGTAAGAACTCTTTTTTTATCAAGGCCCAGAGGATCAAAGGCTGCACCTCCCCGAAAATTAATTTTTCGTTTCCGTAATTATTTACATCTACTAAGAAGCACGGGCTATGAAATAGCGCCCTGAGCTCCCCGAAATTATTTCCAACTGCCGCAGCTGTTCAGCCCTGCTGCTCAATCAAATTGATAAACGCTTCTTCCATATTAGCCGCTCCGGCTTGGGTTTTAAGCTCCGCCGGCGTGCCCAGCGCGATGGACTCGCCCCGGTAAAACAAGCTGATCCGGTCGCAGCGCTCCGCCTCGTCCATAAAATGGGTAGTGATAAGCACGGTCACGCCCCGGGCCGCCAGCAGCTTAATCTCCTGCCAGAAGGTATCCCGGGACACCGGGTCCACCCCGGAAGTAGGCTCATCCAAAAACAGCACCGCCGGCTGATGCAAAATCGCCGCCGCAAAAGACATCCGCTGCTTAAATCCTAAAGGCAGGGTCCCGGCCGGCATCTTCGCATAAGGCTCTAAGTCAAACTGAGCCAGCATCGCCTCCAGCCGCTCCTTTTTCCTGGCCCCCTTAAGACCGTAGACGGAAGCAAAAAACTCCAGGTTCTCCACCACGGATAAATCATTATACAAGGAAAACTTCTGGGCCATATAGCCCAGATAAGACCTGGCCAGGGCCGGCTGCTGAAGCATGTCCACCCCCATAATCCTGGCCGTACCGCCGGTAGGACTGCTGAGACCGCACATCATCTTAAAGGAAGTGCTTTTCCCCGCCCCGTTGGGCCCCAGGAGCCCGAAAATCTCCCCCGGCTTAATGTGAAAGGTGTTATCCTTAACGGCGTAAAAATTCCCGTAGCGTTTCACCAGCCCCAGGGCTTCCACCGGATAAGCTACTTTGGGCAGGTCCTGAGGCACCACGTACTCCAGGGTGCATTTCTGGTAGCCTCCCATCCGGTCTATAATCTTGGCCTCAAAATCCGCCGGATCAGGGCTTAAGTCCTTGGGCACGCCCTTATAAATAACCTGTCCCTGATGAAGGAAAATAATATAATCGAAATTAAAGGCTTCATCCAGGTAAGCCGTAGACCAGACCGCAGTGGTACCTTTGGCTACCGCTCCCCGCACCAGCTTAAACAGCTCCCGCCGGGAGATGGGATCCACCCCCACAGAGGGTTCGTCTAAAAGCAGCAGCTCCGGCAGCCCCAACAAGGAGCAGATCAGGCCCAGCTTCTGCTTCATGCCGCCGCTGAGCCTGCCGGCCAGCCGGCTGCGAAAATCGGCCAGCCCGGTCAGGTTCAAAAAGCTCGCAAAAGTTTCTGGCCGCCCTGCTTCAGGCAGATGACGCAAACCGGCATAAAGCTCCAGGTTCTCCTGCACCGTTAAATCTTCGTACAAGCCGAATTTTTGAGGCATATAGGCCAGACGCCTGGTAAGAGCCTCCCGCTGACGGGCCGGGTCCAGGCCCAGGGTTGTCACACTGCCGGCCGGCGGCTCCAAAAGTCCTGCCAACAGGCGCAGCAAAGTCGTCTTGCCGGCGCTGTCCGCCCCGATCAGACCATAAATTTTACCGGCAGGTAACTGAAAGCTCACGTCTTTCAGGGCCTGCACCGGTCCAAAGCTGTAACTCAGATGTTCCAGGCGGATGACGCTCGCCTCGTCAGCTTGAGCTGCAGCCGTAGTTTTATTTGCGGCGGCCGGGACCACTGGGAAATTCTCCTGCGCGCCCCCAGTCGAGGCTACCGTCTCTCCCTTCATGATGCCTCCTGTTTAAGGGCAATCTTTACCGTCACCGGCATGCCCTGGCGCAGGAAGGAATCCTGCTGATCCACGTAAATTCTAATCCGGTACACCAAATCCGTACGCTGATTCTCTGTCTGCACCGTCTTAGGCGTAAATTCCGCCGTAGGCGAGATATAGCCTACATGACCTTTAAAGCTGCGACGCTGTCCGGTCTGCTGGTCCGTGCTGTCAGTCAAGATGTTCGCCGGCGTATTATAAGCCACATTGCCTAAATGTGGTTCATCCACGTAGGCCCGGACCCACAAGGGCGCATCCAGCGCCAGGGTATAGACCACCGTGCCCGCGGCTACCACGGAGCCTTCTTCCTTGGCCCGGGTGGTGATGATGCCGTCTGAAGGAGCATATAATTTTGTATCCTTCACCGCTTCTCCGGAGACTACCGCTACCTGCCTGGCCGCTTCTACCTGGGCGGCAGCGGTCTCGGCCTCCTTGCGGTAGGTTTCCAGCTGCTCCCGGGAGATGGCCCCCTGTTTATACAAGGTCTGCCGGCGGGCGTAATTAGCCTCCGCCTGACTTCTAGTCGCCTCCAGATTAGCTATATCCGCGGCGGCCTTCTTCTCCTCTGCTTCGTAGGATACAGTTTCCAAGGTCGCTAAAAGCTGTCCCTTTTTAACTTTATCACCTTCCCGGACCAGCAGCTTTTCAATCCGTCCGGCCACCCGAAAGCCTAAATCAGCCTGGCGGATTTCCACGTTGCCGTACAGGGTCAAATCCGTCGGTTCAGGCTGGGGACGATGCTGATAATAATAAAAACCGCCTCCCGCCAACAGGCCCACTAATAAGATAATCAATACTTTTTTCGGCATGACCTTACCCCCTAATCCCGTCTGGCAATACCAGCCAGATAAATCCGCAAAGCCTGTTGCAGATAAACTTTTTCATCTTTACCAGCGGCGGACGGAAACCGCTGCCGGAAATCCCGGCTCAAAAAATGAAAATTCACCATACCGGCCAACAAAATAATAGCTTCCTTAACCTCTAAATCCTGGCGGAACCGCCCTTCCTCAATGCCTCGCTGCAAGGCTCCCGACAAAACCTTAAACAAACCTTCCAGCCGCTTGCCAAACTCACTAAATAGCGGTACGGAACCGTTAAAGGCCTGCACGATGAACCGGCCCAGCTCAGGATATTCCCGGTGGATTTTCTCCATGACCTCGGCGTAGCGGGTCAAAACCTCCTCCGGGCTCAATTGAGAGCTGTCGTGACTGATAAAATCCGCCATGGCTTCGGCCTGGCGGGACAGCGCAGCATCATACAGTTTCTCCTTACCCCCAAAATAATAACTGACCATAGCGCTGTTCAGTCCGGAGGCCTGAGTTAACTGCCTGACAGAGACCTGCTCGTAGCCGTATTCTGAGAAAAGTTTAATCGCGGCCGTCAAAAGCCGTTCCTTCTTATCCTGTTCCATAGGAGCCTCCTTGCCCGATAAGGGAATTGGTTATGTAAACCAGTTTGTTAATCAACTGATTTAATCATTTGATTAAAGAAATTATAAACCGAATTCACCTAACTGTCAAGGAAAAAATAATGCTGAGCGTTCCCACGCGTCTTGACGCTAACCCCTGACGTGATACAATAGAGGCAAAAGATGATAAGCTCAGGCGGTTTCACCTTACAGGAAGGCCCCGCCGCCGCTTTCTCCGATTTAATTGAAGATGGAAGGTAAGAGTTATGGAAGAAAAAAACATGGATAGTCAGGTTTTAGCCCAAATTAAGGAACAGGTTACCGCTGCGGCGGAAGAGTTAATCCAGCTGGCCCAGCCTAAAGCCGGGCAGATTTTCGTGGTCGGCTGCAGCACCAGCGAAGTGTTGGGAAAACATATCGGCAAGGCCGGCTCACCGGAAGCAGCCCAGGTCATGATGGAGGCCCTCCTGAAGGTCACCGCCCGGCATAAACTCTATCTGGCCCAGCAGTGCTGCGAACATTTAAACCGGGCCCTGGTCGTGGAAGAAGAAGTCCTGGAAAAATATAACCTGACCCAGGTCACGGTGCACCCGGTCCCCCACGCCGGCGGTTCCATGGGCAGCGCCGCTTACGAAACCTTTAAGCATCCGGTGGTGGTAGAACAGATTCAGGCTCACCTGGGGCTGGACATCGGTCAGACCTTAATCGGCATGCACCTGAAAAGAGTAGCCGTACCGGTACGCCTGCAGGTCACAAAAATCGGCAGTGCCGTTTTAACCGCGGCCCGGACCCGTCCTCCCCTCATCGGCGGTGAAAGAGCCAAGTATTTTTAACTGGCCGGCAAAAATTTAAGCCGCCAGACCCTCTATAAGCAAACATGGGTGTAATTACGCTTTCTATAACTACAAAGTTATATATCAGTCAAAAGGAGGATTTTTCCTTGATGTTTGAATCCATGCGCTATGTTTATTTGGTCTATAAAGAGCAAAGTTTCTCTAAAGCCGCCCAAAAACTTTTTATCTCCCAACCCTCCTTAAGCGCCACCGTCAAAAGAGAAGAAGACAAAATCGGCTATCCCATCTTTGACCGGAGTACCAAACCCCTAACCCTGACCGAGTGCGGTGCACGCTACATTCGAGCGGTAGAACAGATTATGGCCATCGAAAATGACTTTGAAACCTTCATCAACGACTGGGGTGACCTTAAGACCGGCCAGTTAAAACTCGGCGGCAGCGCCCTATATTCCTCCTGGGTTTTTCCGCTTCTGGTGAGCCGATTTACCGCCAAATATCCCCAGGTGACGGTAGAACTAATTGAACGGCGTTCCCCTGAACTAGCAAATTTATTGCAAAAAGGCCTACTGGATTTGACCATTGACAACTCCATCTTAGATAAGGAAAGTTTCGACCGTAAGGTATTTCGGGTGGAGCACTTGCTCCTGACCGTCCCAGCTAACTCGCCCGTTAATGACCGGGCCAAAGCTTATCAGATCCCCGAAAGAAGTATCGAAGATGGCTCCTTCCTTAAGCAAGACACCCAACCTGTACCTTTGGAATGGTTTGCCCGGGAACCATTTGTTCTTTTAAAACCCAACAATAATACCCGAACCAGAGCCGATGCCATTTTTGAAAAGTACGGCATCACGCCTAAGGTGGCTTTTGAGCTGGACCAGCAGTTCACCTCCTACAACGTTTCCTGTACCGGGGCCGGAATTTCCTTTATCAGCGATACCTTGATTGCCCGGGTTCCTGCTAACCCCAGGGTAGTCTTTTATAAACTGGACAAAGAACTAAGTACCCGCAAGATTTACTTTTACTGGAAGGCAGGACGTTATGTAAGCCGGGCCATGGAAGAATTTTTCAAGCTGGCCGAAGAAGAAAAATTTTAATTAAGATAACCTTAACCTGAAAAAAAGATTGTTGCCTGTACTGAGCCCAAAGAAGCACCTTTCCGGTTTAAATCCAGGGATTAAGTGCATACAGGCAACAGTCTTTTTTTGCGCGCTATTATAACTTTAAAATTATGTAAATGATAATTATATATGTATTTGCTTATTTAACTGGTGTATTTTATAATTGCTTTAACAAAAATAAATAGTCATGCAAATAAAACTATTTTGAAATTTAGAAAAAAAGAAAAACAGGAGGTAATAATTATGTACACCAGCTATGCAGCCCCTCATGCTCAGGGCAAGGTTCCCAAGGATAAGATTTTCGGTGCCGCCGCGGCGGCCCGGGAAGACATAGCTAAGGTCGGCAAGGATAAGGTCGTCAACGGTACCTTTGGCGCCATCTTGGATGAAGAAGGCAAGCTGGTCTGCCTGCCTACGGTGGAAAAAGTCTTCCGCAGCCTGACCGTGGACGAACTTATAGCCTACGCGCCTATTGCGGGCCTGCCCGCCTATATCGACCAGGTCCAGGCGGCCTGCTTTGGTAAGTCCAGACCCGAAGGCTATATGGCGGCGGTGGCTACCGCCGGCGGTACCGGCAGCCTCCATCACGCCATCTTCAATTACACCAGTGAGGGCGATACGGTCCTCACCGCCAACTGGTACTGGGCCAACTATAAGGTACTCTGCCTGGATGCCAACCGTAAGCTGGACACCTATCAGATGCTGACCGACGACGGACAGTTCAACCTGGACGCCCTGACCGCCAAGACCAAAGAACTTTTGCGCCAGCAGGAGCAGGTGTTGATCATCATTAACACCCCGGCCCACAATCCTACCGGTTATTCCCTGACCCTGCCGGAAATGCAGGCGGTAGTGGCCATGGCCGGCCAGGCAGCCAAGGACAGCGGCAAAAAAGTAATTCTGTTCATCGATGCCGCCTATCTGGACTACGCGGGAGATAAGGACGAGACCAGAAAGGTCTTCACCGCTTTTTCCCATCTGCCGGAAGGGGTCTTCACCCTGGTAGGCTACAGCATGTCTAAGAGTTTTACCATGTACGGCCAGCGGACAGGCGCCATCATCGGCATCGCCAGTAACGAAGAGGTCATTACCGAGTTTAAGAATATCAACGCCTATACCAGCCGGGCCACCTGGTCCAATATCAACCGTCCCTGCATGCACACCCTGGTCAAGGTTTATCAAGACTCTGAGCTGCTCCAGAAGGTGGAAGCGGAACGCACCTATTATTATCAGATGACCAAGGCCCGGGCCGACATCTTCGTCAAAGAGGCCAAAGACTGCAGCCTGCCCATCATTCCCTATAAGGCCGGCTTCTTTATTTCTGTTCCGGCTAAAAATCCGGATGCCATCGCCGAAAAGCTTCACGAGGAACATATCTACATCGTGCCTCTGGCCGCCGGCCTCCGGGTCGCCGTCTGCTCTATTCCTTTAAAGCAGATGCCGGGCTTAGCGGCGAAGATTTACCAGGCCTGGAAGGCCATTGAGGGCTGAGAACCAAACGCCGGCTGACTGCCAGACAAAAGTTGCTTTCTGGTGAAAGTTGGATAATTCTTCTAAGACCAATCTTTAATATAAAAGTTATCACACCACTTCTTAAAATGGTTTACCACTCCATTTTTTAAGATAGTTAACCACTCCCTATTTTGTATTATGATTTTCCCTATCTTGACTCCGGGCCCTCCTACCCGGAGTCCTTTTTAGGTTGGTAAAGCGGGCATAAAAAAATCCCGGACGGTTAAAGGTCCGGGATGCTTAAACTCAATTATTAAAATCTTATCTCTGTACCCGTCCGGAAGCGTCGCCACCGGCCAGGGTCTCTACGTCCTTGCGGGTAACCATGTTGAAGTCGCCGGGAATGGTGTGCTTCAAGGCGCTGGCTGCTACGGCAAATTCCAGAGCGGCCTTCATGTCCTTGCCATCCAGGATACCGCAGACAAAACCGCCGGCAAAGGAATCACCGCCGCCTACCCTGTCTACGATAGGAGTAATACTGTATTTCTTGGAATGATAGAACTCCCGGGTCTTGCCGTTCATGATGCAGGCGGACCAGTCGTTGTTAGAAGCGCTGTGGCTCTCTCTGAGGGAGCTGATCACGTATTCAAAATGGAACTTGTCAATCATCTGGTTGAAGATATCCTCATAACCCTTTAAGTCCAGCTTGCCACTGGTAACGTCACTCTTGCCGGGTTTGAAGCCTAATACTTTATCCGCATCTTCTTCGTTGCCGATGCAGACATCCACATACTGCATCAGGTTGGTCATGATGCGCTGAGCCTTTTCGCTGGTCCAGAGTTTCTTACGGAAGTTCAGGTCGCAGGAAATCTTCACACCATGCTTCTTGGCAGCCTTGCAGGCGGCTTCGGTCAGAACAGCGGCCGCATCGGAAACCGCGGGGGTGATGCCGGTAAAGTGGAACCAATCCACGCCTTCGAAAATAGCGTCAAAATCAAAATCTTCCGGCTTAGCCGTGCTAATGGAAGAATGAGCCCGGTCATAAACTACGCTGGAGGGACGCATAGCGCTGCCGCTCTCCAGGAAGTAGATACCTACACGCTCGCCGCCGCGGGCGATAAACTTCGTACCTACATTATATTTACGCAGAGCTGCGATGGCGCACTCGCCGATAGGATTCTCCGGCAGAGCGGTTACGAACTGTACCTCGTGACCGTAATTAGCCAAAGAAACGGCTACGTTAGCCTCGCCGCCGCCATAGCAGACGTCGAATTCATCCGCCTGGATGTATTTTTCGAAATTAGGGGTAGACAGTCTTAACATGATTTCGCCCATGGTTACAACTTTTGCCATTGTGATTGCTCCTCTCTGAATTTAAAAGTGTTAATTATACCTGCTGCAACCGCCTAGACTAAGGCTTAAGCTTAGATCAAACTTAAAAGCTTGAACTTAGGTAAGCGCTTACAATACTCATCTTGCTACATTATAACATGTTTTACGCCCGTTTACAAGCAGACGTTCCTGGAATCTTAAAATGCAGCCGGCCGTTTTTTCCCACAGCCGGCGGTGCTTTTTTAGGTGTACTTATTTTAGGAATGCTTATTTTAGGCATACTTATCTTAGCCGTACTTATTTATAGTACTACGCCGTCCTTAAAAATGGAGATGCCCCGGAACCCGTTCAGCTCGTTCTTGGCCTTTTTGCCGCCGGCCACCGCCAGCACCAGGTCCATCAGCTGGGCTGCCGCCTCGTCCAAAGGCTCGCCCGTAGCCACCGTTCCTGCGTTAAAATCAATCCAGCCGGATTTCTTTTCCGCCAAAGCCGTGTTAGACGAAATCTTCAAGGTAGGCGCCGGCGCTCCAAAGGGCGTACCCCGTCCCGTAGTAAAGAGCACCAGATGTGCTCCCGCCGCGGTCAGCGCCGTACTGGAAACTAAATCGTTGCCGGGACCGTATAACAGATTCAGGCCCTTCTTGGTCACCGCATCCCCGTAGCCGATTACATCTACGATAGGAGCCGTACCGCCCTTTTGCACGCAGCCGCAGCTCTTGTCTTCCAGGGTCGTGATGCCGCCGGCCTTATTGCCGGGGCTGGGATTATCGTACACCACCTCGTGGTGGCTGATAAAGTAATCTTTAAAACCATTGAGCATCTGCTCCGCCTTATGGAACACGCCTTCGTTCACGCAGCGCCCCATAAGCATACCCTCGGCCCCGAACATCTCCGGCACCTCGGTCAGGATGGTACTGCCGCCTTCGGCTACTAACAAATCGCTAAAACGACCTACGGTAGGATTAGCAGTAATACCGGAGAGGCCATCGCTGCCGCCGCATTTCATACCAACGACCAACTGATCCGCTCCGATAGGCTCCCTCTTAAAGGAAGCTGCGTATTCCACGCAGTCCTTAAGTATCTGCCGGCCGCAGGCGAACTCATCCTCCACGTCCTGACAGGTCAGGAAATGCACCCTTTTTTCATCGTAAGGTCCCAGTTCTTTCAGGAACTGCTCATGGGTCAGATTTTCACAGCCCAAACTCAGCACCAGGATTGCGCCGGCATTAGGATGACGCACCAGTGCTGCCAGAAGTTTTCTGGTCTGGGCGTGGTCCGCCCCGGTCTGACTGCAGCCAAAGGGATGGGTAAAAGCATAAATGCCGTCCACGCTCCCATGAATCAGGTCCTGATTGTCCTTAACCATCTTCAGAGCGTTATCGTTCACACAACCCACCGTCGGTATAATCCACACCTCGTTACGGATACCCACCTTACCGTCCGGACGTTTAAAGCCCATAAAGGTCCGGGGCTGCTTGGCATTCAGCTCACATGGCTGAGGCTGGTAAGTGTAAACCACTTCTCCGGAAAGATTGGTCTTTATGTTATGGGTATGCACCCAACGCCCCGCTGCGATATCCTCGGTGGCGTGACCGATGGCATAACCGTATTTAATGACGCTCTCGCCGTTTTTAATCGGCTTGATGGCCATCTTATGGGCCTGCTGAATATCTTCCGCCGCCGTCACTGTCAGGCTGCCCACCTGAACGGTTTCCCCTTTCTTCAAGGGATGCAGGGCTACGACCACGTTGTCCTTGTCGGTAATTTGAATTACAGGCTTCATAATTTTATCCTTTCACTTCAAAAATCACTTCAAAAACCTGCTGCCGCCTGATAGGAAAGGCCGAACGGCAGAGCTAAGCGGCTTCCCTTGGGAGCCTCTCCCAGCAGGCAGGCAACAGGTACATTTTTCTTACAGGCAGGAAGCAAACGCTTTTTCAGCGCCGTCCTTACGAATCAGCTTCAGGTCCTCAACTACCTTGGCTTCCAGACCGGCAATCTTAGTCAGGTCCTGACCCCACATCTTCTCATTGGTCAGTACAGCGTGTACCAAAGCTTCGGGAGAATCAGACTTGTGCTCAAAGTAGAAATCCATAGCCCAGGCATCATCCTGAATCTTATACTCGGTGCCGTCCGGACGCTTGCAGATCAGGCCGTCGGCTTCCCGGCGCTGCACGTTGCTGCTATAGAAGGCGATGTAGGCCGCCAGACTCATGGTCAGGCAAACCGGCAGCTTCTTGGAAGCTTCGATGTATTCCAGGAAGGAAGGCATGTTGCGGGCCCTCCACTTAGAGGTAGAGTTCAGGGAAATGCTCATCAGCTTATGGTCTACGAAGGGGTTGTTGAACCGGTCGGTAACCGCGGCAGCGAAATTCTTGCAGTCCTCTTTATCCAAAGGCAGGTTAGGAATAATCTCGTCATAGAGCATCTTATTCATGAAACCGTGAATCGTCTCGTTATGCATGCAGTCACGAACAATTTCCTGACCGGACAGATAAGCGCCCAGCACGAAACCGGTATGAGCACCGTTCAAAATGCGGACTTTACGTTTCTTATAAGGAGCTACGTCCGGAACCACATGTACGTTCAGTCCGGCCTTCTTAAAGGGCAGGCGGTCTTCCAGACCGGCAGGTCCTTCAATGTACCATACGCCGAAGACTTCGCCTACATCCAGCAGGTTGTCTTTGTAACCGTTTTCAGCTTCCAGCTTGGCCACTTCCTGTGCATCACGGATCCGGCCGGGAACGATACGGTCCACCAGAGTGGAGCAGAAGATGTTCTCTTCGTTAATCCATTTCTTGAAAGCATCACCCAGTTTCCAGTCATCGATGTGTTTATTAACGCATTTCTGCAGTTCCTTGCCGTTATTATCGATCAGTTCGCAGCTCAAAACCACTACGCCCTTCTTGCCGGCTTTAAACCGCTCATACAGGCAACGGGTCAACTTACCCGGGAAGCTGACGGGGGGTTTCTGGTCGAACTTGGTCTCCGGATCATAAACGATACCGGCCTCAGTGGTGTTAGAAGCAATAATCTCCAGATCATCGCCGCAAGCAGCCTTCAGCAACAGGTCAAAATCCCGGTAAGGATTGAGACAACCCTTCACCGAAGAGATAACTCTCTTGTTGTCAACCTTCTTACCATTCTCACTGCCGCGCAGGTACAGGGTATATAAACCTTCCTGAGCATTAATCATATCGGTCAGGCCCTGGCCGATAGGCTGTACCAGCATAACCTTACCGTTCCAATCCGCTTTTTCGTTAGCGCAGTCGAACCAGTAATCTACGAAAGCCCTTAAGAAATTGCCTTCGCCAAACTGCAATACCTTCACCGGAGCATCCTTCTTAATGTAACCTTTGTAACCAGTAGCTGCCAGAGTCTTGTAATTCAGTAAATCCATTTTCTTTTCCTCCCAACTCAATTTTAATACGTTTTAATGAAAAACACGCTTTAATGAGAAACCTTATATCGGCTTACATTGGCTAACCAGAAAACAGACGCTAAAAAAGTTAAGCGCTTACATTTTGCTTTTTAAATAAAAGCAGGAAAAACACTTCCTGCTTTTTTAATTATAAATCTTTCAGAAGAGTAAATCAAGAGAATTAAAGTTAATTTTTTAAATTTTTAAAAATTAACCTTAACAAACTTTATCTCCAGCCCCGAGCCAGGCTTACCGGCTGAAGTCAATCCTGACCTTAAGCATGGAACCGGCGTTCTTATCAAACTCCGTAAAAGCTTTAGCCGCTTCGCTGAAGCCGTAAGTGTTGGTACCGATCTTTTCCAGGGGCACGTTGCCGGCCTTAACTAAATCAATCAGTTCCAGAAAATCCTTCTTCATGGCATTGCGGGAACCAAAAATGTTCAGTTCCTTTTTCTGAATCAGGGTAAAGTTAAAGTCCAGGTTCTTCTTGCCTACGCCGATCAGCACTACCCGGCCGCCAAAAGCCGCCGCATCAATGCAGTTCTGGAAGGTGGAAGGCAGGCCTACGGCCTCAATGGCTACGTCAAAACCACCCTTATTGGTAATCTTGTCTACCTCTGCCTGCAGCGCTTCCTTAGAAGTGTTAAGGATAGTACCGTCCACGCCTAACTTTTTGGCATAATCCAGTTTGCCCTGAGCAACGTCGGAGATATAAACCTCCGCCCCTTTGGCTTTAGCGGCAATAGCCGCCAGAACGCCGATAGTGCCGGCGCCTACTACCAGGACCTTATCGCCCTTCTTCACATTAGCCCGGGAAACTCCGTGATAGCTGATGCAGAAAGGTTCAATCATGCACAGGATAGATGGAGGCAGGCCCTTGCCGTCGTAAATACGCTCCAGCGGCATAGTGATGTACTCACAGAAAGCGCCATCACGCTGGCAGCCCATGGTCTGGTTATCCATGCAGGCATTCACGATGCCGCGTTCACAGGAATAACAATGACCACAGTTAAAGTACGGGTTACAGGTAACAATCATGCCCTTTTTCAGGCCCTGGTCATTATCGTCAATCTCCACAATCTCGGCGGCAAACTCATGGCCGGGAATACGGGGATAATCAAAATAGGCAAAGGTGCCGCGATAGGACCCCAGGTCACTGCCGCAAATACCGCCGTAAAGCACTTTCAATAAAGCTTCCCCGGACTTACGTACGGGTTTGTCGATGTCACGGATTGAGACCTTGCCGGGAGCATCAATGTAAATTGCTTTCATAATTATAATATCTCCTTAGTTACTTCATCCTTAGTTATTTCGTTACCAGGCAGGACAGAAACAGGAACTGCTTCCACCCTGCCTGACTTTTTTAACCTTATTCCTGACTCATACGGAAAACACCGCTGTTGGTCAAAACCTCGCCCTCGTCTTCTTAGTAAACCAGGTTAACGATAGCAGTGGTAAACGGCTCAAAGTAGGTCAAGAGAATCAGGTTGATGACTAAAAGCACGTAAAACGGTACGGCTTCTCTGATAAAAGCTGCAGTCTTACACTTGGTAATGGAGCAGGTGACGAACATCAAGGTGCCCATGGGGGGAGACAGCGCGCCAATAGCATTATTAAAGATGTAAATCATGGCGAAGTGAATCTCGTTGAGCCCATAGGACTGAGCGATAGGTGCCAAAAGCGGCACCAGGATGATCATGGAGGCGTTGCCTTCGATGAACATGCCGACGATAAGCAGGAAAATATTGACTACGATCAGGAAAATGAAACGGCTGTGAATAGTAGCTAACATCCAGGCGGTCAAGGCCTGAGGAATCTGTTCCTTGGTCAGGATCCAGGAGAACACGGAAGCCGCCGACACAATCAGCATGATGGAGGCAGTGGTAGTAACGGTTTCCTTAAGGCTCTGAGCCAAATCGCCGGGCTTCATATCCCGGTATACCAGACCCAGGATAACCGCATAAACGATAGCCGCCGCACCAGCTTCCGTCGCCGTGAAGATACCAACGCGGATACCGCCGATGATGATAATGGGGAGCAGCAGCGGCAGAATAGCCGGTTTCAAAGCGCCCCAGAATTTAGTAAGGGTAATAGGCTCGTCCGTCAGCTTGCCATAACCACGCTTTTTAGAAATGATACCTACCAGGATCATCATGGTCACGCACAACAGCGAACCTACGCCGATACCGGAAACGAACAGCTTGCCGATAGAAACGTTGGCGATGCAACCGTACAAAATCATCGAGATGCCAGGCGGGATTAGCGGGGTAATCATGGAGGAAGCGGCGGTAACTACGCTGGAAAACTCCAGGGAGAAGCCCTTCTTGGTCATCTCCGGCACCAACATCTTGGATTCCATCGCCGCATCGGCGATATTGGAACCGGACAGGCCGCCCATAACGGTAGACAGCATAACGTTTACCTGAGCCAGGCCGCCGGGCAGATGGGATGTGATAACCTCACAAAAGTCCATGATACGCTTCGTCACACCGGTGTAGTTCATGACGATACCGGCACAAACGAAGAAAGGAATCGCCAGCAGGGAAATCTTTTCTGTACCTACGATGGTCTGCTGGGCAAACACGATGGGATTAACCCGGGTACTCATTAAGAAGTACACCATGGAGCCGCCTAAAACCGAAATATAGACGGGCACTTTCAAAAATAAGAAGACCAGCATCACTACGGATGCCGCTAACAATACATCACTCATTGCTGGATGCCGCCTCCTTTGCCTCAGATTTAATCTCGTTCTTTAATGCCCAGAAGTAGCTGACTATCATATCAACATAGGATAAAAGTGCAATACCGTAAATTAAGGTATACGGGATATTCAGCATGCTGGTAGAACGTCCGGACCTTGCAAACATCTGTAAAAAGCCGATAGTTTCATAGAACAGGTAGCCCAAAACCGCTACCACCACGATAGAAATCAGAACCGTCATGACCCTTTGCATCTTCTTAGGCATCAGGTCCACCACCATTTCGATGGCTACATGATTACCGGTTCTAAAAGCAGCGCCGCCGGCGGCAAAAACAATCCACACCAGGCAGGCCAGCTGTACTTCCTCCAGCCAGGTAAAAGGAGCCCCTAAGATGTATCTCCAGATTACCCCCAGGAAGGTCAAGACGATCAGAATAGCCAGCGTCACACTGGCAATCGCTATATCGAGATTGGCCAAAAGGCCTAACTTACTAGTTTTATCTGCCATAATCAATTCTCCTACCAAAACAGATTCTCAATAATTATTTACCTTACCGGTTAAGGCTGGCTTGGTGAGACGCTCTGCCTCACCAGGCTAGCCAACCTGACCTAAAGTAAATTACAGGTAATTACCAGCTTAACTCTTACTTAGCCAAAGGCTTAGCTTAGTTAGCACCCATGGCTTTACGAACCGTCTGATACAGATTGTCGGACCAGCCAAAGCTCTTGCCCTTCTCGTAGAAGGACTTAGCAGCAGCCCTGAAACCTGCCAGTTCTTCAGCCGTCGGAGTATAGATGGTGACGCCCTCTTTTTTCAGCTTATCGGCATAATCTTTTTCCATCTTAACCTGCAGGTCGTTGTTAACCAGACCAGCTTCCTCAGCCGTCTCCGTCAACCATTTCTGTTGCTCAGGAGTCAGAGATTTGAACCATTTATCAGAAACTACCCAGGTGGTGAAGTTCAGTACGTGACCATCCAGAATGATGTACTTGGCTACTTCCTGAAGTTTGCGGCCGTACAGAGTGCCTAATGGATTTTCAGCACCGTCGATGGTCTTAGTCTGCAGAGCCTGGTAAACATCACCCAGAGCCATGCCGGTAGCGGTAGCGCCTAAAGAGTTAAAGCCTTCGGTTTGAATCTTGTTGCCGGGAACACGAATCTTCATGCCTTTCAAATCTTCCACTTTATGTACGGGGTTAACAGTCATGGTATGACGGGCACCGTAAATCCAGTTGGAGGCCAGAAGGTGCAAGCCCTTCTTTTCCAGCTTAGCGCTCTGATCTTTATACCAGTCGGACTTGGTCAGCTTCCAGCATTGATCCCAGTTGTCAAACAGGAACGGCCCAAACACGATACCGAAATCAGGTACACCGTAGTCAGCGTAGAAAGCGCCATCGGCCAGGGTGCAGACATTCTCACCTAAAAGCATGGAATCAATCAGAGCGGCCTTATCGCCTAACTGAGAATCCGGGAAAGTCTTGATTTCCATCTTGCCGCCGGATTTCTTCTTCAAAATCTCCTTGGCCTTTTCCCAAGCCAGACCTACCGGCTCGGAAGCATTGTTCTCATAAGCTACCTGCAAAACCACCACGCCGTTATCGGCTTTCTTGGCATCTTTGCCGGCATCCTTCTTGGCATCTCCGCCACCGCAACCTACCAACGAAACTGCTAACAAACCGGTTACTACTGCTGCTGCTAACTTTTTGTAATTCATACTACTTCCTCCCTCTTAAACGCGCCTTTGTGCGTTTTATTAACTTAATACCAAAAGTGAACTTACTGTGAACGCCTGATGTATTTTTGTTGTATACATCATGTATCTATTACTAATTGTATCATAAGCGTGACGCTTGTCAATATCAGAAAATACAAAATACTAGTATTTTTCTTCATTTTCCCTATTCATATTTTTTATGACTCAACTACTTGTGGTGGGGCTAGAGAGGAGCATACGGGACTTTATGTGTCCCTTTGCTTTTATAATGCTTTCTCGTTTTGGGTTTGCTGGTGCCCGCCTGATTATCCCGTCCTCCCCTAAAAAAAACTGATTCCCACCGCAGGCCACGTACCGCACAAGCTCACGTCTCCTACCGTTGGAACCAGTTTTTTCACCGGGGTCAGCTAATCACACTTTTAGAGTTCATCATGGCTGTAATAGCCGCTGTCTTAGAATTCTTCAGATGATCTTCCATAGCCTCCGCCGCTTTTTCATAATCCTTCGTCAGCATAAACCGCAGAATCCGCTCATGCTCCCTGGAAGTCTCCTTGGCCCGGGAATTCTGCCGCATCCCGGACAAGATTCTCAGACGATGGTTCTGAGAATAAATCTTATCCATCAGCTCAATCAGATAAGCATTGCCGCTGGCGTTAATGAGAAGCTGATGCAAATCATTATCCACCGCATAACCATGCTCGCTGTAAACCGCCCGGCCCACCTCACTGATTAAGTCCAGCTGCCGCTGCACCACGTTCTCGGGTATCAGCCGCCCGTAATGCCTGATCATATACGGTTCGATCAGAAAACGGACTTCAAAGATCTCATTTACCGCCGCCAGGGTAATATCATTCACCATGACCCCCCGCTTAGGCAGGATCGTGATGAGACCTTCCTGTTCCAGCTTATTCAAGGCTTCCCGGATAGGGGTGCGGCTGGCACCTACCACGTGCATCAATTCCGCTTCCACCAGAAACTGGTTAGGCAGATACTCACATTTGATAATTTTATTTTTAATTAAGGTATACGCCCGGTCCTTAAGATTACCTTTCTTTTCCATGGTAACGCTCCTATCCGCCGCAGCAACCATTTCCAGCCGTTGCAGGCAGAAATATTAAAACCTGTACATCTTGTATACATACAGTATATCAAAAGTACAGGTTTTAATACAAGCACTATTTACTAAATAATTTGAAAATTTATTCTTAAAATCCGTTCTAAACGAACCTTAAGGTTCGTTCTAACCGGGCTTAAAGGTTCGACCAAACAGAATTTTAAAGTTCGTGATAATAAGGACAGATGTCCTCGTAATGCCCGTCCTTCATACGAAAACCGCCCGGTATGATACCCAGCTGCTTAAAACCCAGCCGCTCGTAAAGATGGCGGGCATGAACATTGCTGGCCACTACCGCATTAAACTGCAGCACCTTAAAACCGTGAGGCCGCCCCTGCTTCAGGCAATCCAGTACCAGTTTTTCTCCTACATGCAGGCCCCGGGCCTGACTCCCCACCGCATAGCTGGCGTTAGCAATATGACCGCAGCGGCCGATATTATTAGGATGCAGGATATACAAACCCAGCACCGTCCCCGACGCCTGGTCTTCCGCCACGGCCGTATAGGTCTGGGCGGCAAAAAAAGCCCGGCCGTTCCCTGTGTCTAAATCTTCTTCCTGAGGAAAAGCAATTCCTTCGTCTACGACCTCGTTCCAGATGGCGACCATCTGGGGTAAATCCTGCTCTTGATAGGCTCTAACCACGATTTGCATGTCAATCCCCTCCATTAAAAACAAATGCCAATTAACCAGGTATAAATATAATTTACGACTTAATTTTAGCACAAAAACCGTCTTTTAGCTAATCTCCCTCTAATTAGTATAAAGTCTGCAAAAATGTTATAATATAATAAATTTAGTGCCGGGAGGCGGCTCCGCTTCCCGTTAGCCGGATAACTGAAAAAAATTTCTATCGGCAGAGAGGTGCAACATGGATATGTTAACTCTTATTATCATCTTACAAGTTCTAATTTTGCTGTTACTGGTGCTGCTCTGGCGGCAAAGAGCAGCCGGAAGCGGTGTTAAGGAGCTGCAGGAGCAGCTGGAGACCCTGCGTCAGGAACGTCAGGACCAGGATTTGGATTTAAAAGCCGACGTAGGACGCATCGTCCGGGAAAACATGGCTACTTTTACCGACGTGCTGGGCAGTACCACCAGGAACATGGGAGCCCTGCAGACCCAGCAGTTTTCCAGCATTGACCAGCATCTGCAGGATAAGACCGAACAGTCTCAAAAGCTCCTGCGGGAAACCCTTACCCAGTCCCTGACCCGGGTAGAAGAGCGCTTAGCCCAGCTGCAGCTTGACAACAACGCCAAGCTGGACCAGATGCGCGGCTTAGTGGATGAGAAACTGCAAAAAACCTTAAATGAAAGAATGACCCAATCCTTTAAGCTGGTCAGCGACCGGCTGGAACAGGTTTACCGGGGCCTGGGCGAGATGCAGAACCTGGCTCAGGGGGTCGGCGATTTAAAAAAGGTCCTCAGCAATGTAAAAACCCGTGGCATCCTGGGAGAAATCCAGCTGGGTGCCATCCTGAAGGAAATCCTGGCTCCTGAGCAGTATGCGGTTAATATTGCTACCCGGGAAGGCAGCCGGGACGTGGTCGAATTCGCTGTGAAACTGCCGACAGAAAAAGGCTTTGTCTATCTGCCTCTGGACTCCAAGTTCCCCGGCGAAACCTATGCCCGCCTGAGGGACGCTTACGATACCGGAGATCCATCGCTCGTCCAGGAAGCGGCTAAAATGCTGGATGTCCGCCTGAAACAAGAGGCCAAAGATATTCATGACAAATACCTGGATCCGCCTCATACTACGGAGTTTGGCATCCTGTTCCTGCCCTTTGAGGGTCTGTATGCCGAGGTAGTTAACCGGGGCCTGGTGGAAGTCCTCCAGAGGGATTATCAGGTCAACATCGCCGGCCCCAGCACCATGGCCGCTCTTTTAAACAGTCTGCAAATGGGCTTTAAGACCTTCGCCATCCAGAAACGCAGCGGCGAGGTCTGGCAGGTCCTGGGTGCGGTTAAAACCGAGTTTGACAAATTTGAAGAAGCCCTCCGGGCGACCCAGAACCGCCTGAACCAGGCTAACGACGAGCTGGACAAGCTAGTAGGGACCAGGACCCGCAAGATGCAGCAAAAACTTAAGCAGGTCACGGAACTTAGCGGCGAAGAAGCGGCCCGGGTACTGCAACTAGATGAGGAAAAAGAAGACTAGACCGTTATTCTCAGGCGAGAATATTGCTACTGCAAGTCTTATATGGTATGCTTATTAAAAGAATAAGGTTGAAAATCATACCTTATTTCTTTATAAGTTGTAGCGTAATTGTCTAAGAGAAGAACATCACCGGAAGAAACGGCCGGTCCGTCCGGCCTGCCGGATGGTATTTAGTCCGAGTCACATCATAGGAGGCGAAAGATATGGAATTTATGCAAGCCAAAAGTGCCCGCGAAGCTTTAGAGGCCTTGTTGAAAGCGCGGGGTCAGGCCGTCCTCCTGGCCGGAGGTACGGACCTGATGGTCAATATTCAGGAAGGCAAGGCCCATCCGCAAGTTATGATTGATATAAACACCGCCGCTGATATGAAGGGCATCCGCCTGGAAGGTGAAGAATTAGTCATCGGGGCAGCGGCTACCTTAAGTGAGATTGATCAGGATCCTTTAGTGGTAAAATATTTTCCGTCCCTGGCTAAGGCAGCTTCTACGGTAGGTTCACTGCAAATCCGCAACCTGGCTACCCTGACCGGCAACGTCATGACCGCCCAGCCGGCGGCTGACGGTGCCATGGCCCTGGCTCCCCTGGAGCCCCGGTTCGCAGTGCTCTCAGAAGAAGGCGAACGCTTGGTACCTATGGCCCAGATGTATGCCGGATTCGGCAAAACCGCCCTGGACCAGAGTAAAGAGCTGGTTAAAGAGATCCGTATCCCGCTGCCGCACCTAGGCGAGGCCGCAGCCTTTACCAGGCTGGAGCTGCGCAAATCTCTGTCCCTGCCTATGCTGAACACCGCCGCTATGCTTAAAATGGAACAAGGCGTCATCGCCTGGGCCCGGATCACTATGGGCCCGGTAGGGGTAGGACCGGTACGGGCCACCGAAGCGGAAGCATTTCTACAGGGCAAGCCTCTGACCAGGGAAAATGCGGCTGAGGCCGGCCGCCTGGCCTTAAAGAATGCCAAACCCCGCAGCAATCCGCTGCGCGGCAGCAAGGAGTACCGGGAAGAGGTTCTGCCCGTCCTGGTACGCCGGACTCTGGAAGATATCGGCGCCCAGCTGGGCGTATTATAAGGAGGGATTTCCATGGCTTTATTAACAGTAACGGTTAACGGCGAAAAAATGTCGGTGGAAGTCAATCCGGATCTGCGCCTGGTTGATTTCTTAAGAGACGAACTGCAGCTGACCGGCACCAAGATTGGCTGCGGCAAGGGTGAATGCGGTGCCTGCACCGTCATCATGAACGGTAAGGCGGTAACCAGCTGCCTGGTTCCGGTGATGCGGGCCGAAGGCGCGGTCATCCAAACGATTGAGGGAGTGGCCCACAAGGGCAAGCTGCACCCTCTCCAGGAAGAATTCATCAATAAAGGGGCCATTCAGTGCGGTTTCTGCACTCCGGGCATGATCATGTCCGCCAAGGCCCTCTTAGACCATAATAGTAATCCTACCAGGGAAGAGATTAAAGAAGCCTTAGGCGGCAATATCTGCCGCTGCACCGGCTATGCCAAAATTGAAGAAGCGGTGCTGGCCGCTGCGGCCAGGCTGCGGGAAGGAGGCGGGGACCTATGACCCGTTATGTAGGCCAGGATATCCCCAGAAACGACGGCTTTGATAAAGCCACCGGCCTGGGTAAGTTTACCCACGATGTAGTACTGCCCCGGATGCTCTATGCCAAGGTGCTGCGCAGCCCCTATGCTCATGCTAAGGTCACCGCTATCGACACCGCCGCCGCTGAGGCGCTGCCCGGCGTCAAGGCCGTCTGCACCTTCGCCAATACTATCAACAGGCCCTTTAACACCTCGGCTACCATGATCACCACCAACCCCGGCCACGAACCGGTCCGGGACCAAACCATCTTCACCGATGAGCCTAAGTATATCGGCGATGAAATTGCCGCGGTGGCGGCCACGACCCTGAAGATTGCCGAGGAAGCGGTAAAGTTAATCAAAGTTTCCTATCAGGAACTGCCGGCGGTTTATGACCCGCTGGAAGCTATCAAACCCGAAGCTCCGGACGTACAGCCCCAGTATGCGGCTCCGGGCCACAAGAACATCTGCGGGACAGTGGTGGAATTCGGCCTGGGCGACGTGGCTAAAGGCTTTGCCGAAGCAGATGCCATCGTAGAAGCAGATATTACGCTGCCCCGGACCAAACAGTGCCAGATGGAGACCATGGCCGCGGTAGCTTCTTATAAGAACGACGGAACCCTGGAAGTCATCTGTACCACCCAGACCCCCAGCCCCACCAAGATGATCCTGGCCTATGCCCTGGACCTGCCGGAGAGCAAGGTTAAGGTACAAAACCCGCCTTACGTAGGCGGCGGTTTTGGGGTGCGCATCGGCATCAGCGGTAAGGCGGAGGTGTTGGCGGCAGCCTTGTCCATGAAGGCTTTGCGGCCGGTCAAGATTGTCTATACCCGGGAGGAAGATTTCTTAACGACGGATACCCGGCACGGCGGCTATCTCCACTGCAAACTGGGTGCTAAGAAGGACGGGCGTTTCGTGGCCATTGAGACCAACGCCTGGCTGAACACCGGCGCCTATGCCACCTTCGGCGTAGAGCTTTTAGGCGTCTGCGGAGCCTGCGGCACGGCCGGCACTTATCATATTCCCAACCTGCATTATACCGGCTATCCGGTTTACACTAACCAGCAGACGGCCGGCGCCTTCCGCGGGTTCGGCACCCCTCAGGGTACCGCCGTGGTAGAGGCCGCCGTGGACAAGATGGCCCAGGAGCTGGGCCTGGATTTACTAAAGATTCGCAAGATGAACACCACCCGTCCTGAGGACAAGGGCTTCTTCCCCTTCCCGGTAGGCTCGGTGGGTATCAATGAATGTATCGATAAAGCAGCTGCCGCCATCGGCTGGGAGGAAAAACGGGGAAAGAATCAAACCGGCAATATTCGCCGGGGCGTAGGCTTAGCCTGCGGCACCCATGTCAGCAACGCCGCTCCCTTCTGTGTAGATTATAATGCCGTTTACCTGCGCATCGAGCAGGACGGCACCTTCCACATCGCCTCCAGCGTACCGGAAATCGGCCCCGGGTCCACTACGGCCCTGGTGCAGGTAGCCTGCGACCTGGTAGGCGTACCCTTTGCAACAGCTCACATGCAGTTCGGCAATACTGCGGCCGGTCCCTTTGATATCGGCAGTCATGCTACCAGGACCCTGTACACGGTCAGCCAGGTCATGCGGGATGTAGCCAAAGACCTGCGCCAACAGATTTTAACCTATGCCGCCGCTTATCTGAAAGTCGATGCTGCTGACCTGAAGCTGGAAGACGGCATCATCTCCGGCCAGGGCCAGAAAGTAGCCCTGAAGGATTTGGCTTACGACGCCCACCTGCACGGCAAGCAGTTCCTGGCTTCCGGCTGCAAGGTTCCGCCCAACTCCCTGCCCTGGTACGCTCAGGCGGCGGAGGTCGAGGTGGATATGGAGCTGGGCCTGATTCATGTGCTTAGAGTAGCTGCCGCCCATGATGTAGGCCAGGTAGTCAATCCCCGCCTGTGCGAAGGCCAGGTGGAAGGCGGCGTCGCTATGGGCGTAGGCTATGCCCTGCGAGAGGAAATGACCTATGTGGAAGGCAAAGGCTTTTATAACGACGGCCTGCACAAGTATATGCTGCCCACCGCCGACGACCGGCCCGAGATTACCACCATCCTGGTAGAAAGCCACGATCCGGCCGGCGTGTTCGGTCTGAAGGGCGTAGGTGAAACCGGGGTCTGCGCCACCCTGCCCGCCATCTTTTCGGCAGTAGAAGACGCCACCGGCGTCCGGTTCACCGAAGCCCCTCTGACCCCGGGAAGGGTTTTAGCCGGACTCAAGGCAGCCGGCAAGATTTAGCCCCGACGACAATGACGCTAATCCTATATCCAAGTAGTAAGTAACCGTTGAAACTACAGACAGTATTTTAGACAGCAGCTTATTAGCAAGACTTTAAGTCCGGATTATATAGCTGAGCTAAACTTTCTACCTTTAAACTACAGATAGGCAATTAAAAAGCAGGTAAGCTTTGTGCATCGCACAAGGTCTGCCTGCTTTTGTTTATCGGTTTGGGTTTGTCTGTTTAGTTTATCTATTTCAACTTCTAAGGTAACCTTAGCTATTTTCCAAAATATCCTGCCGCAGAATATGTTTCAAATTAGCGGCATCCAGGTGCTTAATAACCTCTACGGCCAGAGCGCTGGCTGCTTCCAAATCTTCTTTAGCGCAAAAATTATAATGGGTATGCACGTAGCGGGAAGGCACGCCTAAAACCAGGACCGGCACCGCCCGGCCGGTCAGGCTGATCTTACCGGCATTAGTACTGCCGCCCCGGCGCACGGTTTCCTGAAATTTAATTCCGCTCTTTTTAGCCAGTTCCTTGGCAAAATCAATAAAGACCGGATTAGAAATATAACTCTTATCCAAGCGGCGAATCTGTACGCCCTGCTTCATCCGCCCCTGGGCCTGACCTACCCCGAAGAAAAAGTCATCGGAAGGAGAACCTTCAAACAAAATGCATACATCCGGCTGCACCACCTGAGCCGTTACCGTAGCGCCCCGCATCCCCACCTCTTCCTGAGAAGCGAAGGCGCCTACCACGTTCACCGCCAGCTGTTTTTCGTTCTTCAGCCTTTGCAGGGTATCAATAATGCAAGCGCAGCCTGCCCGGTTGTCAAAAGCCTTGCCAAAGCAGACCCCGTGCTGTTCATCATAAGCAAACTTTACCTCGGGGACCATGGGGTCGCCCACGGCGATGCCGTAGTCCTCCTCCACTTCCCGGCGGCTGGTAGCCCCTACATCTACGTAGATGGTCTCAATGGACAAATTTTGGGAAGCCCGTTCCTTATCAGTCAAAAAATGCACCGGTTTAGACATGATGATGCCACGAATCAGCTGACCGGCATGGTTACGGATTAAGACCGTATGAGCCGGCAGGTTCACCAGCTGCATGCCGCCCAGCATGATAATGCCTAAAGCGCCATTATCGTGAATACACTGTACCATAAAGCTGCATTCGTCCGAATGAGCATCCAGCTGCACCACCGGCCGTCCGGTCTGATTGCCGGGCAGGCGGGCGTATACGTTATGCATGGCGTCATTGGTCACCGTCAGGCCTTTAGTATACCGACCGATAACCTTCACTACCTCTTCCTCAAAACCACTGGGTCCGAAAGCATCTGATAACTCGCCGAACATTTTTATATCCATGGTTAAAATCTCCTTTTACACACTGCAAAACCATAAATCGTCACAAGTCCGTTTATAAAGCTTAGCTGCCTGTTAATATACCACGAAACAATGGGCCGTCACTACCTCCAGCCACTTTTTAGTCTCCAGCCTGAGGGTAAAGTTGTCCATCTGCTGCATACCCGGATAAAAGGACATGGTATAGGCCTTCTTCCATTCTTTGAACACCGGCTCGTACACAAACTTCTCCGGCAGGTTCAGATGGCAGCGGGAAAGATTGCCGCTTAAGGCTTTTTTCACGCCCGTCCTGATACCCTCTAAGACCCGGTCCGGCGCCACGCAATAGGTGGACCCGCCTAAACCGGATTTGGTTACATTGGTAGTAATTTCCGGCACCAGCTCCCGGGCCAGGCTGCAAATCGTTTCATCGCCGGAGATAAACAGTACCGGCACCCGGTTCTCCGCCGCCGTATAGCTGTTCAGCATGAACTCGCTCATATACTGGCCGTTCAGCTTAATGTACAGCGTGTTACCGGTGGAAGTATGACTGACGTTAAAACCGGAGTTGCCGGCCGGGGCATGATAGCCTAAAAAGAGCACCCCGTCAAAACTGGCATCCAGCCCGGACATCATATTATAAGGATGCCCGCTCTTGCCCCGGATCAGAGTCACATAGTCCGGCATCTGCAGCGGGTCGATGTTGGTGGCATCTCCATGCCCGTCCTTGACCACAATCTCCGCAGCCCCGGCCGCATGAGCCGCCTCGCAGGCCGCTACCACTTCCCGAGTCATCCGCTGGGCCATGGCCTGATAAACAGCCTCGGCCTTATGCCCCTCTTCCCGGATGGCAAATCCGGCTACCCCTTCAATATCCGCACTGATAAATATTTTCACGCCGCTCGTCCTCCCTGATAAAATTACACCTGCCCGGTATCCGGGCAGGCATAACCGTTCTTAAACTAATCTATTTTCCCAGCTGCAGTCTTTTTCTGCTGATTCTTCACCTTGTCATCATACAAATGACAGTACACATAATGATCCTCATCCACCTGGTAACGAGGCGGCTCCACCGTCTTACAGATTTCCATACATTTTGGACAACGGGTATGGAACTTGCAACCGCTGGGCGGATTCAGCGCTGAAGGAATATTACCCTTCAGGATAATCCGGTTGCGCTGGGCCGTAGGATCAGGAATAGGCACCGCCGACATCAGCGCCTGAGTATAAGGATGCAAAGGAGCGTTATAAATCTTCTCCTTCTGGCCGACTTCCACGAAATTCCCCAGATACATGACCCCTACCCGGTCACTGATATGCTCTACCACGCTCAAGTCATGGGCGATAAAGATATAGGTCAGGCTCAAATCCCGCTTTAACTGATTTAAAAGATTAAGCACCTGAGCCTGAATGGAAACGTCCAGAGCGGAAACCGGCTCGTCAGCGATGACCAGACTGGGTGCCACCGCCAGAGCCCTGGCAATACCTATACGCTGCCGCTGCCCGCCGGAGAACTCGTGAGGATAACGGTTGGCATGGTAATAATCCAGACCTACCTTGCGCAAGAGGTTTAGCACCCGCTCCTTCATGTCCTGACGGCTCTCGGCCAGATGATGAATCTGCAGCGGTTCTCCTACGATATCAAAAACCGACATCCTGGGATTTAAGGAAGCGTAGGGATCCTGGAAAATCATCTGGATCTTCTTGCGCACCGGCTGCATCTCCTTATTATTCAAATGAGTAATATCCTGCCCGTCTAAAACCACCTGCCCGCTGGTAATATGCTCCAGCCGGCAGACACCGCGTCCCAGGGTGGATTTACCACAGCCGGATTCGCCCACGATACCGAAAACTTCGTTACGACGCACATCAAAGGTAACCCCGTCCACCGCTTTCACATATTCGGTCTTCCCGAATAATTCGTGGCTGGAAACCGGGTAATAAATCTTTAAATCCTTGACGGTAAGCAAATTATCAGCCATCAGGCCTCACCGCCCTTCTCAGCACACAGCCAGCATTTACTGAAATGACCGCCGCCCAGGTCGTAAAAACCTGGCTCCTGCTGCCGGCATTTATCCGTAGCGAAGCTGCAGCGGGGTGAGAATTTACAGCCGGCCGGCATATACTTGGGATTAGGCACATTGCCCGGAATCGTAGTTAACTCCTGGGCACGGTTGCCCAGCCTGGGTATCGAAGCCAAAAGTCCTTTCGTATAGGGGTGAGAGGGTTTGGCAAAAATACTTTTCACATCACCCTTCTCCACCACCCGGCCGCAGTACATCACGGCTACATCATCACAAACCTCGGCCACCACGCCCAGATCATGGGTAATAAATAAAATGGAAGTGCCGATTTCCTTCTTCAAATTATTCATCAAATCCAGGATCTGCGCCTGAATAGTTACGTCCAGGGCCGTAGTAGGCTCATCCGCAATCAGAATTTTCGGTTTGCAGACCAGAGCCATGGCGATCATCACCCGCTGCCGCTGTCCGCCGGAAAGCTGGAAGGGATATTCATGCATCATCTTCTCCACCCTGGGTACGCCGGTTAAACGCAGCATATCCTGAGCCTTATTAAAAGCTTCCTCCTTGGAAATCTGCTCATGCTGGAGCACGCCTTCGATAATCTGGTCGCCGATAGTCATGACCGGATTCAAACTGGTCATAGGCTCCTGAAAGATCATAGAAACCTGATTGCCCCGCAGCTTCCTCTTATCTTCCTCCGAGATATGCACGATGTCCTTGCCGTCCAGATAAATGCCGCCCTCGGCCACTTTACCCCGGGTGCCGATCAAAAGCCCCATAATGGACAGGGACGTCACGCTCTTGCCGCTGCCGGATTCGCCTACGATGCCCAGGGTGCTGCCCCGTTTCAGTTCAATATCGACCCCGTCCACCGATTTAATGACGCAGTCATCCATATAAAAATAGGTATGTAAATTTTTAATTTCCAGGATATTATCCATCACTCTGCCCCCTTAATCCGTCAGCTTCGGATCCAAGGCATCCCTCAAACCATCGCCGAGAATATTAAAACTCAGCACGGTAAAGAAGATGGCCAGACCCGGAAACAAAGTAATATGAAAACTGGTCAGGAGGTAAGTCCGTCCGTTAGAAAGCAGAAGGCCCCATTCCGGAGTAGGCGGCTGGGCGCCCATCCCCAGGAAGCTAAGGCCGGATGCCGTCAGGATAGATGTACCGATGGACATGGTATACTGCACGATAATCTCCGGAATAGCGCCCGGCAGAATATGCTTAAAGAGGATACGGGCATCGGAGGCGCCCAGGTTCAAAGCCGCCTGCACGAAGACCGATTCCTTAAGGGCCAGGGTTCGGCTGCGGACCAGTCTGGCAAAGGTCGGGGTAGAGAAAACCGCCACGGCTATGACCACGTTATACAAACCACTGCCCAGGATAGCCACAATGGCAATCGCTAAGATGATACCCGGGAAAGCAAACAGGGTATCGCAGATTCTCATGATGAGAGAATCAATCCAGCCGCCGTAATAACCGCTGAGCAGACCCAGGATAGTACCACAGACCGCGCCTACGGTAACAGCGGATAAACCTACCGCCAAGGAAATGCGGGTACCGCAAATAATACGGGAGAACAGGTCACGCCCGAACTCATCGGTACCAAACAGATGCTTACTGCTGGGACTTTCCAGGATAGAGCTGTAATCATACTGATTGATACCGTAAGGCACCAGGTAATAACCGATGATGGCGATCAGAACCAACAGACCCACGAAGCCCAGGGCCACCACCGAGTTTTTCTGCTTCTTAAACTTACGGATTACTTCCGACATGGGCGTACGGATATCCGCTTTTTCTTTTTCACTAATGGCCGCCTGAGGATTAGCCGCCGGCTTTACCGCCGGAGTTTTTGCGTCCTGAGGCGTAGTCGTTTTCTTGTCTACATCTTTAACATCAGCCATCGTAACGCCTCCTATTTCAGCTTAATCTCAGGATTGAGCACTGCATATAACACATCAACCAGCAAATTGATAATGATAAACTGCAAAGAGAAAATCAAAATCAGCGACTGAATGGCCGGATAATCCCGGTAGTTAACCGATTCAATCAAAAGGGAGCCTAAACCGGGGAAAGCAAAAACCGCCTCGGTAATAACAGCACCGCCTAACAGAAAACCAAACTGCAAGCCTACTACCGTCACCACCGACAACATAGAGTTTCTGAAAGCGTGCTTCCAGATGACCACGTTTTCGGCCAATCCCTTGGCCCGGGCAGTGCGGACATAATCTTCCTGCATGGTCTCAATAATCGAAGAACGGGTAAAACGGGCAATAACCGCCGCTATACTTACCCCCAGAGTAATGGAAGGCAGGACCAGGGAACTGATGCCGTCCGCCCCCGTGGTAGGAAACCACCCTAGCTTTACCGCAAAAGCTGAGATTAACAAGAAGCCTACCCAGAATGACGGCAGGGATATACCGGAGACCGCCAGGGCCATGCCGCTGTAATCCTGCCATTTACCTCTATGGGTTCCGGACCAGACGCCTAAGGCCACGCCCACGATGGTGCTCCAGATCAAACTGGAAAAAGTTAATTTTAAAGTGTTGCCGTACCGGTCCCCAATCTCCTCGGTTACCGGCCTCTTAGTACGCAGGGAAGTACCCAGGTCGCCCTTTACTAAGCCCGTAATGTACTTGGCATATTGCACCGGTATAGGTTGATCCAGTCCCAGAGCAATCCTGACGTTCTCCACATCCTCCAAGGTAGCCTGTTCTCCCGCTACCAGTCTGGCTGGATCACCGGGAATCAGCCGCACGAAGAAGAATACGAAGGTTACCACGATCAGCAAAGTAGGAATCATACCCAAGATTCGCCGGCAAGTATATTTTAGCATTTTTTCATCTCCTCACCCTAAGATTGAAATGCCTTACAACCCTATACGTAAGAAAGGGCTGCCATAGAAGACAGCCCTCCCTGTATGCAGACTAGCCTGCTATTTCGTCATCTTGGCGTTCTTCATGTTGATAGCGCCATCAGGATAAATCTTGACCCCGGTAACCTTCGCCCCGGTAGCCCAGGTATTGAAATCATTGCTCAGGAAAATCATCGGCACTTCTTTCCAAATCAAATCTTGAGCCTTGGCGTAAGCGTCCTTACGAACATTGACATCAGCGCTTTCCAAGCCTTGCTTAATGTACTTCTCCAGCTCATCATTAGCAAAATAGCAGATGTTGTAGCTGTGCGGCGGGAAAGACTCCTTAGCCAGCAGAGGACGGATACCCCAGTCAGCATCACCGGTGGAAGGAGACCAGCCAATCATGAACAGCTCGACCTCGGCTTCGCTGCCGGGAACATTTACACTTTCAACCTTCTGGTTCAGCACGGCATTCTCCATGCCTTTCAGGTCCACGTTGATACCAACCTCAGACAGCTGCTGTTTAAAGAACTCAGCCTGTTTCTGGTTAGTCGTGGTATTAGCAAACATTAACTTAGCCGTAAAACCGTTAGGCAGGCCGGCTTCCTTCAACAGTTCCTTAGCCTTGGCCGGATCGTACTTCACTGCTTCATTCTTCTTATAGAACTGAACATTAGGTCCGATGATAGAGGTTGCTACCGAACCAATACCGTTCTTTACTACCTTAATATAAGCCTCTTTATTAATCGCATAGTTGATGGCCTGACGTACTTTCAGGTCGCTATAGGGTTTCTTCTGGTTGTTCATGAACAGATATCTTACTACGATACCTTCATCTTCGAAGACCTGAACCTTTTTGTCAGACTTTAAAGTAGCCAGGTTTTCGGTAGGAACAGGCCAGATAATCTGGGCATCGCCAGACTGAATCATAGCCACGCGGGTAGCATTCTCGCCCACCGGTTTAAAGGTAATGGACTTGAAACCGGCATCCTTGTCAGCCAGGGCCTTGCCGCCAGCCAGGTCAGCCTTGTAGCCCCACCAATCCTTGTTCAGTTCCAGTTTCAGATGATCGCCGGCTACCCACTCTACAAACTTATATTGGCCGGTACCAGCAGGTTTCTTAGCGCAAGCTTCATTGCCAGCCGCAATAACCTTCGGGCTCATCATAACGCAGCAGGGATGGGCCAGATTGCTGATGAAGGCACCAAAAGGCTTGGTAAGATTAATCTTAATGGTGTAATCGTCCACCTTATCCACGGTCTTAATGGTACTTGACAAGAAGGAAGTACGTTTTAACTTAATGCCGCCCTCGCCCTTCCATTTCTTAATGTTAGCGATAGCCGCATCAGCATTCCAGTCGGCACCATCGGTAAACTTGATGCCCTTACGCAGGGTAATGGTAAACTCGGTAGCCTGGTCGTTAGCTTTATAACCGCTGGCCAGCATCGGATAAACCTTCATCTTGTCATCAAAGCCGAACAGACCATCCATGACCATGCGCTGGATACCACCGGACAGAGTATCGTTAGTGTCTTGAGGATCCATAGTGGTAAAATCAACCGCCACCGCTGCCTTCACATCGGTGTTTTGAGACACAGAAGCGCCGCCGCCCGCTGCCGGAGCCGCAGGTTTTTTGTCACCGCCGCCGCAGGCTGTCAACGTTAAAGCTGCAGCCATCAGTAAAGCAAATATAACCTTCCTCATCCTAAACTCCTCCTTAAGCTAACCTCAAAATAAAAACAAGTTACAAAAAAAGCAAGAAATCCCTAACCTTTTTATATAAATTAGCTTCCTTGCTATATCCATAGTTATATTTTATACTTTACGATAAGTATCCGTCAATGTTTTTTTCAGATTTTCTAAATTTCTATGAAGTTGTAAATTTTATTACAGATGTTGTGGCCTTTTGAATCTTTGTTCTCAGTTTATGTCCTTTGTAAATGGACAAGGGGTAATAATTCTGCCAGGCTGTAATATATTTCTCCCTTAAGGCCCATCGTGGACCTAGCTGTCACCAAAGCATTCAGGATAGCTTCCTGTTCAGCCTCTGCCATAGCTAAAAAGGCCTGGTTAAGCAGATTCTCCCTGATAAAGGAGGCGGTACAGATATCAGGATCATGGCCGGGACAGATGCGGTTGGCCGTGGAAAAGCCCAGCATAATTTCCCCGCTGCCGTTCCCGGTATATCCGCCGGTCCTGGCAATCCCGACCCCGGCTCTTCTGATTAAGCGGTACAGTTGACGGCTGGTCACGGGCAGATCCGTAGCAATGACCGTCATGATAGAGCCTTGGTCCTGCTCTGATACAGCCAATTTATGTAATATTTTTTTAAGTTTACGACCCAGTGGCCGGCCGTCCAGGACAAAATCCTCCGTAGCACCGAAATTAGCCTGAACCAGCACGCCGATAGTAAAATTTTTCCCACCTAAGGACAGTATACGGGAAGCGGAGCCAATCCCTCCCTTCAGACCGTAACAAATGGTCCCGGTACCTGCACCCACACTGCCCTCTTCAAAATCAGCCTTCGCCGCCTGAAAGGCAAATTTAACGTCCGCCAGTTCAACCACCCGGTCCTGGATCCGGTTAATCCGGCTGTCATTACACTCCCCCACGACCGGATTGATAGAAAGCGCTTCAATACCATCACTCCGGCACTGCTCTAAAGTATAGTCCACCAGCGCATCGGCTACCAGCCCCACGTTCAAAGTGTTGGTCAGGGCAATAGGCGTTTCCAAAGTACCTAACTCCTGCACCTGGGGCAGACCGCAGGTCTTGCCAAAACCGTTATGGATATAGCCGGCGGCCACCAGCTTATGGGCAAAGATATTGCCGCTGGCCGGCAATATAACCGTGACCCCGGTATGATGAGGAGCTTCGTCAATGGTACAATGACCTACCAGGACGCCCGGCACATCTGTAATCCTATTTCCTGGTCCGGTAGGCAGCCGGCCTATCTGAATGCCAAAATCACGTAAACGTTTTTGCATGCTTAGCCCTCCTCATACACCACAGCCCAGACTGTTTTTATAATATTTTTAGCTTTCCTTAGCTAATCTCATACGTCCCGGCCAAATCTCCGGAAACTCTTTTTACCAACCCATAATCTAATGCGCTTGCTGTTACTATAATTATAGCACAAAACTGTCCAAAAAACGGCAGTCCGGTTAAAAACCGAACTGCCGTTAGATAAATTTAACTTTATTTATTATTTGCCAGCCCCAGGTTCAACATATACATGGGATCAATGGTACTGCCATCCACCAGCACCTCAAAATGCACGTGAGGCCCGGTACTGTAGCCGCTGCTGCCTACAAAGCCGATAATCTCACCCTTGCTCACCACTTGTCCCGGTACCACGGCGATACCGCTCATATGACCATAGGCACTCTCATAGCCGTTACCGTGGTCAATCCGGACATAACGGCCATAGCCGCCGTTCCAGCCGGCCTGCTCCACCGTACCCATAGCACTGGCGTAAATCGGCGTGCCAAAGTCTACCGCAATATCCACGCCGGGGTGCCAATCATAACCTCCGGCGATAGGGCCGGTGCGTCCACCGTAAGCCGAGCTGACCGTACCGCCCACCGTCGGCCACAAATCCGGAAAAGCGGAACGTTTATTACTGCGGCCTTCCAAAGTGGAAAGCAGTTCATTCATATTGCTCTTCTGCTGGTCAATCTGGTGAGCCAGATTCTTATCTTGCGCCTCCAGCACCGCCACCATGTTGCCATCCATCTCGGCAGGGCCGCCTTTACCCAGATAGCCCGGGTCCGTATCCTTGGTCCCATTGGTGCCTACGTTGTCTACGTTAGAGGTGAAGTCCTTATCATCGCTGTTTCTGATTACCGCCCGGCGCAATTTGGTCTCCAGGGTATGAATCTCGCTCATATCCCGCAGCATCTTCTCGTTGTCGTCCAATAGACTTTGCAGTTTGGCATCCTGCTCTTCCTTATGAGCCTTGTACTCGTTAAAAGCCGCCTGCTGGGCGTGGAACTGCCGGTAATTATTACCCAGCCAGCCGATGGTGCCCAGCAAAGCTCCCAGACAAACAATCCCCAGAACCGCCGCCGTCTTAACCTTCCAGGCAGACACCGCCCAAGACTTTTGGCCGTGAGCCCAGGAAAAGACCAGCTGGTTGTCAGCCTCATCGTCAGGCTCTGAGGCCTGCAAGTCGTCCGCAGCCATAGTTACCTCATTTGCCTTTTTATCAGCCTTTTTATCAGCCTTTTTATCAGCATTGTTGCTAGTGTTTTTAGCTGTATTTTTACCATCAGCCAGAATCACAGCCTGCACCTGGGCATCCGTTGCAGTCTTAGCTTCCTGGATAGTTTCTTTAACTTTTAATGTGCCTTGTTCCTGTTCTTCCATCTTAACTGTTGCTCCTTAATCCTTTATCCTTAAACCTTACGCTGCGCTTATCAGCCCGCTTACTGCCGTAAGCGCTTTTCTATCAATTCTTAAAATATCCGAACCGCTGCCCTAAGGCCAGTACCCTGCGCCCTATAAAAGGAAGGTTCTGCAAATCTTCCTTCGTAGCGCCGCCCAGCATGGTTAAACTGATACCGTAAACCGGCACGGCTACCACCATAGCCAGAAGAATAGCCCAGGCTCCTAAGGAAGCAGCGCCCAACAGCACCACCTCCACCGCCAGGCCCATGGCCGCCGCGGCGAAAAGGGGCTTCAGCACGCCTTCTTTAGAAAGCTTATAGCCGGTCAGCTTGTAAATAAACCACATATTAATCACGGCCGCCACGGCAAAATCGGCCACCGTGGCAATAGCGCTGCCCTTGATGTTCAAAAAGGAAATGCCGGTCAAGATCCAGTTCAAACCCACTTTAGCCACACAGGCGATCAACATGTTCATGACCGGGATAGAAGTCCGGCCCATGCCCTGCAGGACTGCGGTACTAACCTGATGCAGCCCTAAAAAGACGATACCGATACTCATAGTCTGGATGGCCGGCGCCGCACCGGGAGCGTTATAAATTAAGGCTGCTACCTTCTCAGCCAGGAAAAACAGACCGACGAAACAAGGGAAGGTAATCATCATGGCTACTTTAAAGGCCGTACCAGTTTTATGCTGAATACTCGCCTTGTCCGCCAAAGCCCGGGCCTCCGAAATGGCCGGCACCAGGCTGATAGCCAGAGCCGCCGTAAAAATCGTAGCCAGGTTGACCAGAGGCACCGCCATGCCGGTCAGATAACCGAAAAGCTCGGTAGCGTGACTAATGTTAAAACCAGCCACCTCCAGCCGTTGCGGCACAATCCACAAATCCAGGTTGGCGCTTATAGGCAGCATCAGGCTGGTCACCGATACCGGCAAAGCCAGCTTTAAAAGTCTGGTAATGATGGACCTGGCCGACTCCTGTACCGCCTGCAGGTTCTGACGGCTCATCTTATCCCGCAAACCCCGCTTCAAACGGCGGTAGTAAACCATCAAGACGAGTAAGGCGCAAAATGCACCCACGCCGGCGCCCATACTGGCACCTCCGGCGGCCTTGGCCAAACCGTAAGGCATGAAGTAGCTGGCAAAGAACAACATGGTTACGACCCGCAGCAGCTGCTCAGTAATCTCGGACACCGCCGTAGGAGTCATAATCTGCCAGCCCTGCAAATAACCTCTGAAGCTGGCCAAAAACGTTACGAAGAATACCGCCGGTGCTAAAGCCACAATGGAGTAATAGGCCCGGGGATCCCGGATAAAATGCATATCTATCAGCCATTGGGCCCCAAAGTACAATAAGCTGGAAAATAAAAGTCCCGTCACAAACAAAAGACGCAAGGACACGTTAAAAACCCGTTTGGCCCCCAGGTAGTCATCTTTGGCCAGCTTCTCCGCCGTGATAATCGAAATTGCCACGGGAATGCCGGCAGAGGATACCGTAATCGCCATCAGGTAAATAGGAAAACCCATCTGATATAAGCCGATGCCTTCGCCTCCCAGCACCCGGGACAGGATAATCCAGTTCAGAGAGCCGATAACCTTGACTACGATGCTGGAGATGGTAAGTATCAACGTCCCCTTCAAAAACTTGTTATCACTCTTTGGTTGTCCTTCTTGCCTTACTTCATTCGTCATAAAACCAACCTTTGCAGATATCCCGCCATTACCTTCAGCCTCAATCCTGCTTCTTTAATATAATAGTAAGGAAAAATGTTTTTTGTTTGTCAAAGCCTAAACATACAGGTTAATTATCCACTTTTTAAAGACAATTTGCAAGCAAAAGGCGCTTTTTTCACAAAAATATTGCATCTTAAGGTGCCAAAAGCGATTACATTCAAAAAGTTTTATGATACAATAAGCATAGGCTAACCCCTACAAGGAGGTTTTACTATGAACAAAATTTTAACCTTAGCTCTGGCAGGCGCCTTAGTCTGCACCGCTTTTTCCCCCGCTGTCCAGGCCTCGCCCTTAAAGAGCTATAATGCCGGCAATGTAGCCATCAGCGCCGGCTTAAACGCACCCACCAGCTTGAACTTTACCGAACATGCCAATTATGGCAAAAAGGGCAGTTTCTACGCCGGTGCCACCGCCGGTCTGGGACATAATCTGGGACTGAACTATAAATACAACCAGTATAAGACCAGTGAGGACCCCTCGGTAACCGCCCACCAGGTCAACCTGATGTACAAGGTCCTGCCCTGGGTAGACATCTACGGCGGCTATGTAAACGCCAAGACCGATGTGAACGGTTCTTCCCACACCTCAAATTCCGGCCAGGTAGGTCTGCAGGCCCGCTATGATATTCCCCTCCTTTTTACCGTCTGGGGCAACGTGGGTGTCGGCAACAAGCTGAACTCCTACGAGTTCGGCGTCAGCAAGGCCCTGCTCAACAACCTGGAACTGGACCTGTCTTATTACGACAGCCGCTTCAAAGACATCGAGCAAGGCGGAGATATGAAAGCCCATGGCCTTAACCTGGGTCTGACGGTTAAGTTTTAAGTTGTAGTCAAAAGTAAGAAAATTAAAATGCAATCAATAATTATTATTATTGACAAGTTATCTTTATTATGCTATTATAAACATGTCGAAAAGATAACGAAAGAACAAGTTAAGTTCTTTTCCACGTGTTTATTAATAAAATTAAGATAAAAAAACAGGAGGAATGTATGATGAAAAAATTTGTTTGCACAGTTTGCGGTTATGTTTATGAAGGTGAAGCAGCTCCGGCTAAATGCCCTCAGTGCGGTGCTCCCGCTGCCAAGTTTGTTGAACAGAAGGGCGAGATGAGCTGGGCTTGCGAGCATGTTGTAGGCGTAGCCAAGGGTGTTTCTGAAGATATTCTGAAAGATTTGCACGCTAACTTTAACGGCGAGTGCTGCGAAGTAGGTATGTACCTGGCCATGAGCCGCGTAGCTATCCGTGAAGGTTATCCGGAAATCGGCATGTATTACAAACAGGCTGCTTTTGAAGAAGCTGAGCATGCTGCTAAATTTGCTGAGCTCCTGGGCGAAGTCGTAACCGACAGCACCAAGAAGAACCTGGAAATGAGAGTTGAAGCTGAAAACGGCGCTACCGCCGGTAAGTTCGATCTGGCTAAACGGGCTAAGGCCGCTAACCTGGACGCTATCCATGATACCGTACACGAGATGGCTAAGGACGAAGCTCGTCACGGCAAAGGCTTTGCCGGTCTCTTAAAGAGATATTTCGGTAAGTAATCAGGTCTTAAGCGGATGACCGCTTAGATAGATTTCTCCTTCTTATTACTCCAATGTAGTTCAATCGAGTAGGAGCCTACCCATTAGTTGGGTAGGCGACCTCTCACACCACCGTGCGTACCGTTCGGTACACGGCGGTTCAAACGTTAAAGTGCTTTGCACGCAAGAGCTCGTATTGGGACGGCAGGTCATAGTATCCGTCCTTTGCGAGCTTTTCGTTTGTTATGGAACGTGTTAAAATAGCGCTTCCGGCTATCCGCCAGTAGCCTAGTCTTGTATTTCCCCATTGTGTGGCCTGAGGCAGGGCAATGCCTAATTTACATAGGCTCCGTATCTTTGTCTTTGGCTTCTTCCATTGTTTCCAGATGTACATTCTTAAGCGTCGTCTAAGCCATTGGTTCCACTCCTGGAGCAGCCGTTTCATTTCTGCTATGTAATAATAGCCCAGCCAGCCTCTCAAGAATACTTTTATCTTTCCCATTACCTCTCGTGCGCTTCTTCCCTGGTTCCTTTTGGTCAGCAATCTTAACCTGTCCTTGGCTTTCGCCAAGGACTTTCGGTGGACACGGATATATATCCCGCCTCTGTTCTTGCCTAACGCAAATCCCAGGAATTTGAAGTTCTTCTGGGCTAGTACGCTTACCACTCTACTCTTTTGTACGTTCATCTTGAGCTTTAGTTTCCCTTCCAGATACTTCCGGCAGGATTCTAACAGGCGTTCTGCCGCCCGTTTGCTCTTGGCCAACACCACAATGTCATCTGCATAGCGAACCACCTTTACACCCCGGCCGGTCATTTCCTGGTCGAACTCGTTCAGGTAGATATTCGCTAACAGCGGGGACAAGGGGCCGCCTTGCGGCGAACCTTCCTCCGTTTTACAGACTAACCCGTTTTCCATGACCCCGCTTTTCAGGTACTTCTTAATAAGCCCTATAACTCGTTGGTCACGGATGTGCCGGCGCAGAATGTTCATCAGCAGTTCATGGTTCAGGGTGTCGAAGTATTTGGACAGGTCCACCACCACGGCGTAACCGTATCCGGCTTCGGCATGCTCCTTTACTCTCAATACTGCCTGTTGCGCACTTCTTTTGGGACGGTAGCCGTAGCTTCCATCTGCAAATAATGGTTCATAAATAGGGACCAGCTCTTGAGCTATGGCTTGCTGAATTACCCGGTCTACTACCGTCGGTATTCCCAGCTTACGCACGCCTCCATCTGGTTTGGGGATTTCTTTACGCCGTACCGGGTTCGGTTTATATTTTCCGTCCCGGATACTTTGTAACAGTTCTACCTTATGTTCCTTGAGCCAGGGCAGCGCCTCCTCGACCGTCATTCCGTCGATTCCTGGTGCTCCCTTGTTGCTCTTTACCCGCCGGTACGCCTGGTTCAAGTTATCCCTGTCCAGTATTCTGTCCAGCAGGTCTTCTGCACCGTCTCTTTCCTGACCTTCCTGAGCTCCGAAACTCTGCGCTCCTGCATACCCTTTGCGTTCCACGCCATCTCTTTGCAGGCAGCCCTTCTGGTATTCTGCTTTCATTGCTTCGGCCTCCTTCCTGTCTCTACTCAAGACTTTCGTTTGTTCAGCCCTTCCCTGCCTGGCAGGTACTACGGCCTCGGCTGACTTCTCACAGCAAGCTTTACTCCGCTTCCGGATTATACCTACCAGCGTCCGTGAGACCTCCCCGGGTAAGAACGATATCCTTCGTTTCATGTGACCGCCTCATTTACCGTGTGGGATTCGGGTAGCATTGGACTTCTTCTTGTAATGCAGAGTTGTCCGTCCCTGTCCGGCCTTATATGAGGTTTCTGTACGTCGGTCCAAAACTTTGCCCGCCAGGACTCTTCGCCCTGGCATCCGGCTTCCTTCAGATTCCACCTCGCGGCGGACACCCTTGCCTTCGGCTAACGCTTCCTGCTACCGAGCGCGTAGCGGACTTGCACCGCCAAGATATCGCCCATGCCGGGCGCACAATAAAGAGGCTGTTGCCAAAACCAGGGAGTAATAAACTCCCCCGTTTCGGGCCAACAGCCTCTTGTTTTATCTAAGTTTTACTTCTTATTCTTAATCTCATCGTCCAGCTTGGCGATGAAATCATCCAGCTTCATAGCGCCGATGTCGCCTTTGCCGCGCTGACGGACAGCCACGGTGCCGCTCTCCACTTCCTTGTCGCCGACCACCAGCATGTAAGGCACCTTCTGCACCTGTGCCTCACGAATCTTGTAGCCGATCTTCTCGCTGCGGTCGTCCAGAGTAGCCCGGTAACCCAGGTCGAACAGTTTGTCCTTAATGCTCTGGGCGTAGTCGTGCTGCTTGTCGGTGATGGGCATTACCCGTACCTGGTTAGGAGCCAGCCATACCGGGAAGGCCCCGGCGTAGTTCTCGATCAGGATACCGATGAAACGCTCGATGGAGCCGTACACTACCCGGTGAATCATAACCGGACGATGCTTCAGGCCATCTTCGCCGGTGTAGGTCAAGTCGAACTTCTCCGGCAGCTGCATATCCAGCTGAATGGTGCCGCACTGCCAGGTCCGGCCGATGGAATCCTTCAGATGGAAGTCAATCTTGGGTCCGTAGAAAGCGCCGTCCCCTTCGTTAATTACGTACTCCATGCCCAAATCATCCAGGGCATCCTTCAGGCCTTTGGTAGCCAGCTCCCAGGTAGCGTCGTCGCCCATGGAATTCTCCGGACGGGTGGACAACTCGGCGTGGTAGCTTAAACCGAAGGTGGCGTAAACTTCGTCAAACAGCTTGATTACGTTCTTAATCTCGCTGCGGATCTGGCTGGGCATCATGAAGATGTGCGCATCATCCTGGGTGAAGCAGCGTACGCGGAACAGACCGTGCAGGGCGCCGCTTAACTCATGGCGGTGTACCAGGCCCAGCTCGCCGGCGCGGATAGGCAGCTCCTTGTAGCTGTGGGGCTGAGTCTTATAAACCAGCATGCCGCCGGGGCAGTTCATCGGCTTAATAGCGTAATCTTCGTCATCAATCTTGGTGAAGTACATATTCTCCCGGTAATGATCCCAGTGACCGCTGCGCTCCCACAGGGCCCGGCTTAAGATCATAGGGGTGCTGATTTCCACGTAACCGTAGCGGCGATGCACCTGGCGCCAGTATTCAATCAGCTCGTTCTTAATGATGATGCCGTTAGGCAGGAAGAAGGGGAAGCCGGGGCCTTCGTCCTGAATGGTGAAGATGCCCAGTTCCTTGCCCAGTTTGCGGTGATCGCGCTTGGCCGCCTCTTCCATCATGTGCAGGTAAGCATCCAGCTCTTCTTTGCTGGCAAAAGCGGTGCCGTAAATACGCTGCAGCATCTTGTTATGCTCATCTCCGCGCCAGTAAGCGCCGGCGATGCTCATCAGCTTAAAAGCCTTAACCCGGCCCGTAGAGGGGCAGTGGGGTCCGGCGCACAAATCGGTAAAGTCGCCCTGGGTGTAGATGCTGATAATGGCGTCCTTGGGCAGGTCGTTAATCAGCTCCACCTTGTAGTTTTCCCCGGCGGCGTTGAACTTAGCCAGCGCCTCGTTGCGGGGCAGCTCGCTTCTTACCAGGGGCAGGTTCTCCTTGACGATCTTGGCCATCTCTTTTTCAATGGCGGTCAAATCTTCCGGCGTGAAAACATGCTCGCTGTCCAGATCATAATAAAAGCCGTTGTCGATAGCCGGGCCGATGGCGAACTTAACGCCCGGGAACAGATGCTGGATAGCCTGGGCCATAACATGGGACGCCGTATGGCGGATGGCATGCAGGCCTTCCTTGGTATCCGGGGTGACGAACTCTACGCGGGCATCTGCGTCCAGCTTATCGGACAAATCTTTATTCACGCCGTTCACTACGGCTAAGAGCGCCGTCTTGCCGAGCTTCTGGCTCAGGGACTTGGCCACCTCTAACAGGCTGACCCCGCCCTCATACTCTCTTACACTACCGTCTTTCAAAGTTACTTTTACCATACTCATCTTACTTACCTCCTCGTAATTGCCAGTCGGTCGCCCCACTAAGGCGCCGCTGGGCTTTAAAATAAATAGACCCCGTTCCCTATTCTTTACAGAATAAGGGACGAGGTCACTCGCGGTTCCACCCTGATTGGCTGCCTAAAACCGTTGCACCTTTCAGCTTCTTCTAAAAATCTAAGCTAAAACATTACAGGTTTAAACAAGCCCTCTCATTGGTCGTTAACGGCGACTTGCCGGCGCCGGCTACTATAATTCACCAGGCAGTTTGAAGGTGGTACAGCTTAAAACCCTTACCAGCCGCTCGCAGCTCCCGCGGCCTCTCTGCAGGCATAGGTCCCAGCCCGTCCTTCGCATTACTTTTAGCTTATGTAGTTTAAGAACTTATGGCCGGCCTTAGCTAAAGGTTAACTTAGTTTTAAACCTGGGCTTAAACTTAAGCGGCTAAAACTTTCACCAGCTGATAAGAACTTATGGCCTGATTATACCACGTCAAAAAACGATGTCAAGGGAAAAATTTTCTTCTACGGCTCAAAGACGTTTTAGTTATCCGCTTCGAAAGCTGGAGCCAGCAGCCAGTCCAAAACGTTAAGCTGCCTGATACCCTCATAATTAACCGGAGGAGTTACATCCATAGTCAAAAGATGTTTTGGATAACTATCCTTAATCTGCCGCAAAGGTGCCAGTTCACGCTCCAGCGCCTTACCATCCGTGTCAATTACGGTATAAGCCACCTGATAGTAAGCAGTCTCTCCCTCCTTAACGGCTACGAAATCAACCTCCGCAGCCGCCACCTTCCCTACATAGACCTCAAAGCCGCGACGCAAAAGCTCCAGATAAACCACATTCTCCAGCATATGTCCCAAATCTGCCGGTTTACTGCCTAAAACGTTGTAACGCAGTCCGATATCGGCCGCATAATACTTATAACCGGTCTGTAAATACTGTTTGCCCTTAACATCAAAGCGACCTGCTTTATAAAAGATAAAACTTTCCTCCAGGGCGGTCAGGTAGCCATCTACCGTGGGAATAGTCGTCTTACGGCCGCTGGAGTTCAAGGTATCCACTATTTTTTTGACTGAGCACAGGTTACCGATATTATCAAACAAAAATCTAACCAGGCGCTCCAGACCGGCCACGTCGGCATAACGCTTCCTGGCCACAATATCCTTTAGGACGATGGAATCAAAGATGCCGTCCAGATATTGCTTAATATCCTGATGGCGTTTGATATTCAGAGTATAGGGAAAACTACTATTATAAAGGTAGTTTTTATAAAGCTGCGGATAGTCCTGCTTACCGGGAAAGGCTGAGGCATACTCCTTAAACGATAAAGGCAGCATCTTAATTTCTACGTAACGCCCGGCCAGCAAAGTAGCCAGCTCGCCGGAAAGCAAGAAAGCATTAGAACCGGTCACATACAGGTCGCAGTTCTTTTTTACAAACAAGCTGTCCAGCGCCTTTTGGAAGTCAGGTACCCGCTGGACCTCATCCAGGAAAATATAGTTCATCTTACCGGCCACCAACCGCTTCTCGATGACACGGTAAAGTTCTTTATAGTCAGTAAGCTCCAGCCAGGCCCCATCTTCTAAATTCAGCCAGATGAGTTGCTCCGGTTTTACCCCTGTTGCCAGCAAATGGTCCCGGTACATCTCCAAAAGGGTAGACTTACCGCAGCGCCTGATGCCGGTTACGATTTTTATCACCTGCGTATCCTTAAAAACCAACAGGTTATCCAGATAAACTTGACGTTTTATGAGCATCAGATGTCACCTCCCTAAATAGACTTGCTTTTTCTTTGTTTTATTTCTAGTAGTTTAATGGTAACATATCGGGAGTAAAAAGTAAAGTTTTTGTGGCTATGTTTTAAACTTTTATTATTTTTTAAAGTTTTTATTGTTACACTTTAAACTTTTTATATTTTTAAAAGTTTTTATGGTTATATTTTAAATTTTTGTTATTTTTTTAAGTTTTTGTGGCTACATTTTATTTTTTTTGTCACAATAAAAATTTTCCCTTTAATTATCAGCCTGCCAAAACGCCTTTACCCTTCTGATTAACAATAGAGTAACTTTACCTTTTAATTTAGACATTAGTCCAAGATTAAATTTGTGTAAAATGACAAATTAGGGTATAATGTTTTAATGGTAAGAATTTTTAGTTGATTAATCGATTAGTTAATTTTTAAACGGCTTAGTTTAAACTGCTTAGTTTTAAGAACTTATTTTAAATAGCTTAGTAAAATTTACAAAAGGACTTGTGATAACGATGCTTTCTTCCTTATTACGTAAGCTGACACTGCTCGTGGCCCTGGTTTTCTGGCTTCTGGCCCCCGGTGCCACCGCTTCAGCTTCGCCTACCGGCATCATGTTCGTACCGCTGGATAACCGGCCGGTGTGCTGTGATTACCCTGCCGCCGTACTACAAGCGGCCGGCTACAAGATTTACATGCCGCCGGAAAAGCTTCTGGCCGGGCGCAACACCCCTGCCGACACCGAGGCTCTCTGGAAGTGGCTGGAGAAAAAAGTCGACAACTGCAAAGCGGCCGTCATCTCCACCGATGCCTTGATCTATGGCGGCCTGGTAGCCTCCCGCACCCATCAGCTGACTGAGACGGAGCTTACCGCCCGGGTGAGCCGGCTGGAGAACCTGCCCCTGGATAAAAACATCAAGGTCTACGCCTTCTCCACCCTCATGCGCACCCCCGTCAGCAGCTTCGGCAACGTAGAACCGGAGTACTATTCCCGCCTGGGTCCGGCCATTTATAAATATTCCGGCCTGGCCGACGAGATTGACGCCAACGACGCCAGCTTCCGGGACGAGCTGATCAGCCGCGCCATTGAACGCAATATCGACCGCATTCCCCTCTCCGACTGGCTGACCCGCCGGGATAAGAATATGACCGTCAACCGCTCTTTAGCGCAGATGGCCCGCCAGGGCCGTTTCCATTACTTCGCCATCGGCAAGGACGACAACGCGCCCCTTTCCCACACCCACATGGAAGCCCGCAAGCTCTCCATGAACAACATGGACGTTCCGGACCGGGACTTTCAGATTCTGCCGGGCGTGGACCAGCTGGGCCTTTTGCTTTTGACCCGGGCGGTGAATGAACTGGAAGGCACCAGTCCCCGGATTTATCTGAAATACGTGGAAGGCGTAGGCGAAGATACCATTCCTCAGTACTCCGACCAGCCTTTAAGCAAATCGGTACCCCAGCAGATTATCGCCGCCGGCGGTCAGCTGGCAGGCTCTTTGATGGACTCCGATGTGGTCTTAGCCTTAAACACTCCCCCTAACGGCGAGATGGAAGACTCCACCTCCAACTCCAACATGTACTTTGCTTCCCCGGCCAACCGGCGCTATCTGACCAGCCTGAAGCAGATACTAGATCAGGGACACAAAGTCTCCCTGGCCGACGTGGCCTACTCCAACGGCGCCGACAACGGCTTTATGAACGAACTAGCCATACGTGGTCTCTTAGAGCGCCTGGTCGCCTACAACGGCTGGAACACCGCGGACAACGCCATCGGTTTTGCCATCGCCCAGGGCATGCTGGCCCCTAAGATTAAAGACCGGGACCGTCTGCAGCTTTTGCGGGAACGGGTCATCGACGACTGGTTCTACCAGTCCAACGCCCGCCGCACCGTCACAGACCAGCTGGAAAAAGCTCATCTGAGCGGAGCCAAATACAACCTTAATACCAACTTAAGAATGGTACAGCAAAACACCAACCAGATTTGCCAGAACATGGCCCTCCATTACGACCTGACCCGCCGGACCACCTTTAACATTACCTTCCCCTGGAACCGGCTCTTTGAAATCAACGTAGCTAATATGAAGACCAAGAAAGCCCCGGGCAGGAATAATTAAAACTTTAACCTGTTGACAGGAACCTTGGCAATACTAAACTACGGACAGTTACTGGAGCGCGTAGCTGACGCAATTGAAGCGGTGAATGGCCTTGGCAATACTAAACTATGCACAGTTACTTGCTTGTCCTTGTTATCAATAACGGTCATAATTGAGAATAATTATTGAATTCTTATGTTGCAGCATTGACAAAAGCAAGAAAAAGTGGTAAATGTTAGGTGTACAGTATGATATTTAGATAAGCAATTTACTTTTAACTTAGGAATTTAGCAAAGCAAGCTTTAAATAAGTATTATATTTTTGATAAGCAGCAAGTTTCAGATAAGTAGTATGCTTGGATTTAAGGATTTAAGGATTTAAGGATTTAAGGAGTTGAGTAGCATGTCACAAGAATTATTAGTAGGCATCCTGTTAGCCATCACCTCAGCCATCTTCGTCTACAAAGACGCAGAACAGCGCGGAGTCGAAAGCCGCACCCTCTGGGCCATCGGCGCCTTCATGGCCTGGATTATCTTCGTGCCGCTTTATTGCTATAAACATATGTTGAAACACAGTAAATCCTAAAAATTACTGGCCCGCTGGAAGAAATTTTAACTAAATACGAAAAAGTTAATGCCCCGCCCTAAAAAGGACGAGGCATTATTTTTAGTTTAAGTAGATATTTAGTTGCCATTCAATTATCTTTCAACCATTACCTGGCTTGCTTAACTTTTTTTGTTTCCAACGCGTCATTTCTTGTCAGAAGATATAAACAGTACTGATTCATACTTATACCCTCTTGCTTAGAATGCTCCGCCAAACGCCTGTGTAACGACTTTGGGATACGCAGCTTAAACTGCCCGGAATATGCTTCATCACTAGTGGGATTAGCTATCTCTATTCCATCTTCTAAAGCTGCTTCCAACCAAGCTTTTTTAGCATCAGCAGCATTAGTAATTGCATTTGCAATCGTATCGCCATACGTAAGACACCCCGGTAAATCCGGGAACGAAACTACATAACCACCTTCATCTGAATCTTGCACAAGCTCCATTCGGTAAGGTATGGCCAGATATTCAGCTAAAGATTTCATCTTTTACTCCTCGCTTTCAAGTATCTTCCTTACTATAAACCTTCGTAGAGTCATATATTGTTTTATCGTAAAGTATTATCTATATTTTGTCAATATTATAGTTAAAGCCAGAGGGCAAGTATGGCGCGCCTACGAAAGAATGCGTAGTTTTAGCAGAGCTGCAAAGCGTTGTGAGAGCGATGGCCCGTGCTCAGCACGGGAACAGCGCTCGAACAGCTGCGCAGCCGCTAAAACAGCATTCTGAAGTTCGGCGCGTCAGGCTTGCCCTCCGGCTTCCCTTATCCCTCTGCCTCTAAGGCAACACTTAAAGTTTCAACACAAACCTGCCCTACCCTGAGTTAAACCTCAGTACGCCCTAAAGCCTCTTATGATACAATAAACTTACAAACAATAACGCAAAAATGTTTAAGCTCTAAGCTTTAAGCCCCAAAGTTTATGCTCCAAGCTTTAAGCTCCAAACTTTCAGTTCCCCTATTTCATTCTCAACTTCAACACTCTAATTTTGATGGGTAAGGAGGCGTACAAAATGAAAAAAAGTCTAGCAATCGGAATCGCCCTGGCCGTAGTTTTAAGCGGCAGCAGTTTCTTTAGTCCGGCACCGGCCATCTTAGGTTTAAACACGGCCTATGCCAGCGTAAGCCAGATGACAGTCAGCGAAAGCACCATGTACACCAAGATGTCCAACCGGACCCGGTTTGCCGTTTATGTATATAGCGGCGGCTCTTACCGGGAATATGCTTCTTCGGCCTCTAATCCCAGAAGCGCGGCCCAGGAAATTCTGAACACGGTACGTTCCGGTAAATTCCGTACCAGTAACAGTTCCCTTTATCAGGCCTTCTTGCAAAACAGAGGGTTTAGACCAGAGGGTAGCTTCACCAAGTATGGAACCACGGTTTACTGCTTTGCCGGGTAACGGCTATCTGTGCCAAGCTGCTTAACAGACTTGGTGTAAGAAAAAAGTTTAAAACTACAGGCTCTGCTTAGCAGCAGGGCCTATAGTTTTAGGACAGAATAAAACTAATAAAAATAAAGTTCGTCCACTAAGCTCTTGACGAAAAGCTTTCCTATCCGTCCCCTTAGACTCTTAAATTAAAGCTTAACGCAAAGGAGGCAATCCGATGAAAAAGTTAGCTTTACTTTTAACCGCAGTCCTGCTAAGTCTTAACGCGATAGCGCTGGCCGGGTCAGAACTTACGGTGTACGGAATGTCGGAGCTCCTGCGCAACCTGGGCTCAGACCGGGTGATTCACCTGGCGCCGGGCACCTATAATCTGGCGGAGGCCTGGGAGGCGGGCAAAGCCGGCGAACCCTGGATCAAGTATAACGCCCTAAATCTTCATCACGTGCGGAACCTGACCCTGGTGGGAGCGGGAGCTGGGCAGACGGAGTTTCTGTCCCCCTTTCTGAAGGACGACGTGCTGACGCTGGAGCATTGCCAGGGTGTCAAAATTCAAGATATCAAAATCGGCCATGTAGCCCGTCCCGGCGGCTGTCAGGGTGATGCGGTCCAAATTTGGGACAGTGAGGATATTACGTTTTTGCGTACCGATATTTACGGCTGCGGTCAATACGGTCTGGTCCTCCGGAAAGTAGGTAATCTCCAGGTGGAGGATTCGACCATCCGCAACTGCACTTACGGCCTTCTGAATGTAAGCGGCGCCCACGGGGCTAATTTCACCCGGACCCGCTTTACCCACGATGGCGAGATGTCTTTGATTACCCTCGCCCAAGGCCCGCAGGAGCTAAACTTCCAGGACTGCCGGTTCGTAGTGGATTTACAGCGGGAAGTCTTTGTTCCTGGCAAAGAAACCGCCCGAGGCTATGCCTCCCGTCATTCGCTTTTTGGCAATCGGGAACTAAACTTAGCTTCAGCACGGCATATTATCTTTAAGGACTGCAGCTTCTCCAATATTGGCGAAGCGGAGTTTGCACGGCTCAAGGATCGGGGCGTAAGTTTTCCCGGCAGCCGGTCCCAGGAGATTGGCCCTTTATACTAACAGCGGAAGGAGGCGGCATGTATGCGGCGTAAATTTCTTTTGGCCCTGCTTACCTTTTTTATCCTGCTGACCACGGCAGGCTGCAGCCAGGCCGCTGATGACCAAAATAAACCTGCCGGCCCGACACCTGATGCCCAGGCTCAAAAGGCCCTACGGACCGCTCTAGAAAACGTCGCCGGATATTGGGGCAACCAGGAGCAAACGATAGAAATTTTAATCAGGCCGGAACTGCACCGGTTTACCTTTGCTTTTCGCCCGGTGGGGTCCGGCCTCGCCTATGACGGCGGGGTCAGGCTGGATCAAAAGGGCCGCTTCGTGTCGGATTTCACGGATAGAATCAGCGGTTTTGACTATTTTTACCTGGAAAACGGACAACTGATCGGCGTAAGTTCTTCCGGAACAACCGTTTCCCGGCAAATTTTTAGCCGCCAGACGGCCAGAAACGCCGCGGCGGCTAAGCAAGATGAATTACGAAAGTTAAAACTTTTGACCTGCAAAATGCAAATAACCGGGCAAGACGGCAGCCAGCGCAGCCTCAGCTTAGAACGCCTGAACGAAAATGGGGGCACAGTCGCTCTGACCGTAAGCCTGCCGCCCCATGAGGCACCCCGGCACTTTACCGCGACCTGCAGCGCTAGCCCCTTTGAAGGTATTACCGCTTTGACGCAAGAGTGTAATCTACTGACCTGGCCGCAGCTGCCCCAGCGAAAAGATGCTGCCGCAGATACCTATCGGGCCGGCGTTTTACTTAAATTCGACCAGACGGAGATTAGTTTTTCCAGTGACCAGGAACTGCCTCAATTGGAAGACTATGTTTTCTTTCATCTTTATACTCTCATGCGCTACTATTTGCCAGAGGGCGAAGCCTATCCGCCCTTTCCCCTGGGCGCCAAGCGCCAGCAGGAGACGGTAGTGGTGCACGGCCAGGAGATCCCGACCATCGCTGGTTCCGGAGATATTTCCGGCCAAGGTGCCCTTTTGAATTACGGCGACCGTAAGTGGTGGCAGGAATAAGGCTGCGTCGGCCTCTACACGCTGGTACCTGAAGCCTGCCCGTCCGAAGGCCGGGTTAAATCAGCGGCGCTGGAAATTACGGAGGACGGAAGTATCCGGCTAAATTTAAACGGACAAGTACAGGAAGGACGGCTTAACGAAGAACGGCGGGATGGTTGGGCCTACGGCTGTAGTTTCGCCGGCAGCTTCTCGTACCTGGACGAAGCAGGCCGTACCCTTAAGTTTCACCTGCCGCCCCAACCTTATCCTGAAAGCCGTCCCTCGTACACTTTTATTCTAAAACGGGTGGCGTAAGCAGGAAAATACTTTCCCGACACGTGCCAACGCTCACCCTAAAGTTCCGTGCTCACCTTAAAGTTCCGTGCTCACCTTAAAGCTCCGTGCTCACCTTAAAGTTCCGTGCTCACCTTAAAGCTCCGTGCTCACCCTAATCTGACTAACAATATTCTCCGGTCCCATGATCAACGCCAGTTCCTGAGCTGTGCTGGGGATATCATAAATGTACAAGGTCTTTTTGCCTTGTACTAATTTCTGGCCCTCGCCGTATTTTTCGACCACATCCCTATAATACATACCAACTCGGAGCCCTTGCTTATTAGCTATCAAATTACTGTTGATAGTCAGACCGGACACCTTAATTTCCTCTTCCGGACTTTCACTAAGCGCGCCGGTACGTCCCATGACAATCATCTCCGGCTGAGCATATTTTCCATATACATAGTTCACTATCCGGACGCCCTCACCGGTAAAACCATCCAGCTTATCCGGTTCGCCCAGCACCGCCTTAACTTCACCCAGGGTCATGCCGGGACCCACGCCCTTAAAGAGCAGGTCGTCCGCCGTCAACGTATGGGCCGAAGCTATCGGCAGCCAGATGCACAGTCCTGCCAAAACCATTACCATACAACTTAACCAGATGGATAACTTTCTTTTCATCGGTCTCACTCCTTTGGTTTTATATTTTGCCCTGCAAAATTGAACCTCTGCACTTATGCGGTAACAACAAACTTGATAAACATTTTTTCAACCGCTCTCTGAGCAAAAAACTTTTCGCCCTGCCACTACGAACAGGAGGACCAGCCATGGAAACTTTCAAAGTCATAAAATGCCCCAACTGCGGCGGCGCCATGTACTCCGACCAGAAAACCGCCAGCTACCAGTGCCCTTATTGCAACTTCAGCCTCCCCTGGAGCGAGGAGAACTATTACCGTGCCCTGCCCCTGGAATTTCGCCATAAGCCTGTGGAACAGGTAGAAGGCCTTTTAAAGCTGGGACGGGTAGATATTATGACCCCCGCCGTTTTCCATGACGAAGGCGTGCTCCAACGTAACTATCGCTTAAAAACCGTAGACGAAAAACTGGCCTTATGGGATACCGCCACCACTCAGGCCTTCGCCGGCATCTTCCAGGTCAAATTTACCTGCCCCTTCTGCGGCGGCACCATAACCGGCGATTCCAACCAGAATATTTATACCTGCCAGTTCTGCGGCAACAAACTAGGCGCAGAAGAAGCGCTTAGACCCGGAGCCTACCAGAAAGAATTCATCATGGGCGTAGGCGCGGAACGTGTGCCTGCCAGCGCCATTCCCTTCTTGCTGCAACCGGAAGAGGCCCAAAGTGCAGCCCTGGCCCTGATACACGCCTACCCAGAAGAATTTGCCGGTCAGGACCTGGAAAAACGCATCCGGGAAACCATGACGGCCGTCTATGTGCCCTTCTTCCTGGCCGACCTTAGTTTAAAAACCCAGGTGGACAGCGACCTGGGTGAATTCCAAAGCTACCAGGAAATAATCAACTGGGCCTGCCCCGACACCACCCTCTACGACATCTACCTGCTGGACCACCTCGACCCCTGGGATTTCGGCCAGGTCACAGCCTTCGACCCCTCCTTTATGGAAGGCATTTTCCGGGTCGCCTCCGTCGCCAACAACATCAGCCGTAACATCGTCATAGACAATTTGCTGGCCGAACGCCTCCCCTGCGACCTCCAGGCAACCTTCCCCTTAAAAAAAGCCCAGGTCAGCCTCTGGGGCAGAGATTTTCGCAAACACAGCCACGGCAACTTCTTACTGCCCATCTATTATGTGGATAGCAGAACCGAAGACCGGAGCCAAAAGTCTCAAATACGCCTGGCAGTCAACGGCCAGACCGGCCAGGCCGCAGGTGTAATCCTGCAGGAAAAACAGCCGGCCCTCTACCGCATCCATACTTCCCGGAACCCCCGGCCCTTATCAGCCGAAAGCACCGTCCGGATGCCGCCCCGGCCCATACGCAAGATTAAGGCCCCCTTTCTGCACCAGGTTCTGCCCTTAAACCAAGCCCTAAAGAAAAACGGCCTGGCCAAACTCTTCTCCTGGTTCTCAGGTAATTAACCAATTCTAACTCTGATTTTATTATACTATAAAAATACGCCCAAGTATACTGATATAAACCTCAGGTTAAGTTTTTAATATCCAAGTTTTATCTGGGAAATTATTAATTTCCTGGACCCTCTGCATGACGAGCTTTACTGATATAAAACCGGAGCCCCTTTACAAGATGCTCGAGAAAATTTACCCCAATTGCGGAGAAAACATCGTGGTATGTAAGCACTAATTATCCAAAGGCCGGAGAGCAAGCAAAGCGCGCCTACGGAAGAATGCGTCGTTTTAGCAAGGCTGCAAAGCGTCGCGAGAGCGGTGGCCCGTGCGCAGCACGGGAACAACGCGCAAGCAGCTGCGCAGCCCGCTAAAACAGCATTCTGAAGTCCAGCGCGCTAAGCTTGCCTCCGGCCTTCACTTATCCATCTGCCCTTAAGGCAGCCTCCTGAAGTCCAGCGCGCTAAGCTTGCTCTCCGGCCTTCACATATCCATCTGCCCTTAAGGCAGCATCCCCTCACCCATCAAAAAAAGCTGCCGCACCCAAAAGTGCAGCAGCTTCTCTTAATTTTACCCTACTTCAAACAACTAATCGCCGGTAAGACCCTTACTCCACCGTCACCGACTTAGCCAGATTCCTCGGCTTATCCACATCACAGCCCCTGGTCAAAGCCGCATAATAAGCCAACAACTGCAGCGGCAGAACCGCCAGCAGCGGAGCCAGGAACTTGCCCGTCTTGGGGATATAGATGACGTGATCCGCCACCTTGTCGATATCCTTGTCACCCTCCTGGGCAATAGCGATAACAATCGCCTCCCGGGCCTTAACCTCTTTCAGGTTGCTGATGGTCTTCGGATAAACATCCTCCTGGGTAGCCAGCACGATAACCGGCACGCCCTCCACGATCAGCGCCAAAGTACCATGTTTCAGCTCGCCGGCCGCATAAGCCTCGGCGTGAATGTAAGAAATCTCCTTCAGCTTCAAAGCCCCTTCCAGAGCTACCGCATAATCCAGGCTGCGGCCCAGGAAGAAAGCATCCTCGCTGCTGCCGTATCTGGTAGCGAAGACCTTGATCTGGTCCACGTTCTCCAGCATACTGTGCATCTGCTCGGGAATCTTCTTCAAATCAGTGGTCAAAGCCTGAGCCAGATCCGCCTGCAAAGTACCACGCAGGTTGCCTACGTAAATCGCCAGCATCAACATAACGATCAGCTGGGTAGTGTAAGCCTTGGTGGAAGCCACGGCGATTTCCGGACCGGCATAAGTGAAAATAGTCTGGTCCGCTTCCCGGGAAACGGAAGAACCAACCACATTAGTCACGGCCAAAGTGCGTGCACCCCGGCGTTTAGCTTCCCGCAGGGCGGCCAAAGTATCGCTGGTCTCGCCGGACTGGCTGACCACGATCATCAGCGTGCTGGAATCCACCAGCGGATCACGATAACGGAACTCACTGGCAATATCCACCTCTACCGGAATCCGGGCGAACTTCTCCAGATAATATTTGCCGACGATACCGGCATGATAAGCCGTGCCGCAGGCTACGATGAAAACCTTGCTGATCCCGGCGAACATTTCCTTGGTCCAGTTCAGCTCTTTAAAATTAATCACGCCCTCGGTCTTACCAACCCGGCCGGTCATGGTAGCCCGAACCGCCTTAGGCTGCTCGTAAATCTCCTTCAGCATGAAATGCTCGAAGCCGCCCTTTTCAGCTGCTTCTGCGTTCCAGGTTACTTCGTACACCTTCTTGGTAATAGGCGTACCGTTAATATCCTGCACCCAAACCCCGTCCTTGGTCACGGTGGCAATCTCGCCGTCGCTCATGATGTAGGTGCGGCGGGTATGGGCAATGATGGCCGGAATATCGGAAGCGATAAAGTTCTCGCCTTCGCCCAGGCCGATAATCAAAGGATTATCCTTCTTGGTGCAGATCAGCTTATCCGGCTCTTTGGCGCACATGAACACGAAGGAATAAGAACCTTCGATGATTTTCAGCACCTTCTTAACCGTGCTCTCAAAATCTCCATCATACTGATCCGCCAAAAGATGGGCTACAATCTCCGTATCCGTATCAGAAGTGAACTTGTGGCCCTTGGCGGTCAACATTTCCTTCAGCTCCAGATAGTTCTCGATGATGCCGTTGTGCACCACCACGAACTCGCCGCTCTCATCACAATGAGGATGAGCATTGCGGTCGGAAGGACGGCCGTGGGTAGCCCAGCGGGTATGACCCATGCCGACCAGGCCCTGAGGCTCGCGGCCCTTAATCTTGGTCCGCAGAGAATCCAGACGGCCTACGCATTTTTCAATATTAATCTTTTTTCCGTCGTAAACGGCGATACCGGCGGAATCATACCCGCGGTACTCCAATTTACTCATACCATCTAACAAAATAGGGGTTGCTTGCTTTGCACCGATATAACCAACGATACCACACATAAGGTGAATATCCTCCTCAATTTTATTACCAGTGCTGCACATCCGGAGTTCTGTCCCTCTCGTCACCGAAAGGTTTTGTATCCGGATTTTCGGCCCTGCAACCGGACCGGAAGGCATCCGCTGACTTACTCGATAAGCCTTCTTCCTCGTCTACCGCCTCCAGGCGGTACTTGCGCTAATTTATTTATCCACAAAGTTCGACTAAAAATCCTCCTCTATTAAAAGAAGCCGCGAGGCCTGGCTACCCCGCGGCACTCCTTTGTGTTTGTCAATATTGTACACTATTATGGCCGGTTAGTCAAATATGTCCTATTTGTGACATAAAATTTATCCCAGCTGCTGGTTCACCACTTCGGCGATGGAGTTGGCAATATTCTCCAGCTCTACCTGGTTGGGGCCCTCCGCCATGATACGGATCAAAGGCTCCGTGCCCGAAGCCCGCACCAGAATCTGACCGTCGTCGCCCAGCTGGTCGGCGTACTTGGCAATAACGTCCTTGATGGCCTGGTTCTCTTCCCAGCCGGTCTTATCCTTCACCCGCACGTTGACCAGGATCTGCGGATACTTCACCATCATCTTGCCTAAATCGGACAAGCGGGCGTTATTCTTCACCATGGTGCCTAAAAGCTGTACCGCGGTCAGAATGCCGTCGCCGGTCTTGGCGAATTCTGAGAAGATAATATGGCCGGACTGCTCGCCGCCCAGGTTATACCCGTGCTTAATCATCTCTTCCAGTACATAGCGGTCGCCTACCGCCGTCTTCACGGTCTGGCCGCCCATCTCTTTAAAGGCCTTGTGCAGGCCGATGTTACTCATAACCGTCACCACCAGCATGTTGTCCTTGAGCCGGTTGGTGCGCATCAGCTCCTTAGCGCAGATCAGCATAATCTGATCCCCGTCCAGGGCTTCGCCCTTCTCGTTGACCACCAGGCAGCGGTCCGCGTCGCCGTCATTGGCGATGCCCACGTTGGCGCCGTACTCCATCACCTTCAGCTTTAAAGCGTCCAGATGAGTAGAGCCGCAGCCGTTATTAATATTCACGCCGTTAGGCTGATCGAAAATAGGAATGACCTCGGCCCCCAGGAGCCGCAGAATGGTAGGAGCGATGACGCTGTTGGCGCCGTTGGAACAGTCCATGACTATCTTAAGCCCGTTCAGCTTGCAGGTAGCCGTAGAAAGGATATGCTCGACATAAAGCTGGTCCAGACCCTGCTCCACCACCACCTGGCCTACGGAAGAACCGCTGGGCGCTTTGCTGTAGTCGATGTCACTCTTGACGATGGCCTCAATCTCGTCCTCCACCGCATCCGGCAGCTTGTGGCCGCTGTGGGAGAAGAACTTGATGCCGTTATCTTCAAAGGGATTGTGGGAAGCGGAAATAACCACGCCGGCCTCCGCGTTGACCTGTTCGGTCAGAAAAGACACCGCCGGAGTAGGGATCACCCCTAAAAGATGGGCATTGCCGCCGGCGCTGCAAATGCCGGCCGCCAGGGCGCTTTCCAGCATCGTCCCGGATAAACGGGTATCCCGGCCGATGATAATTTTCGGGTTCATAACCTCCCTGCCAAAATACTGTGCCGCCGCCCGGCCCAGCTTATAAGCCAGCTCCGGGGTTAACTGGGTGTTAGCCACGCCGCGCACGCCATCCGTGCCAAACATTCTTGCCATGCTCATTCCTCCCATAATTATAATTCAAAATTCTTACTCCGTAGAAATAATTAATTCTTACTCCTGTTTACCAGGTCAACCTCTTCCTGATCAAGAGAATTATACCTTTCAACATCCCTAACGTCTAAAACGGTTTATACCTGGCCATAAGGGCCCGGGCCACATGATAGCCGTCCAGGGCGGCGCTCATGATGCCGCCGGCGTACCCGGCTCCTTCCCCGCAGGGGTACAGGCCCCGGTGGGTCAAAGATTCGTACCCGCTGCCCCGCAGGATGCGCAAGGGAGCTGAGGTTCTGGTTTCCACCCCGGTCAAAAGGCCCCAGGGTCCGGCAAAGTTTTTAATTTTCCGGTCGAAATCGGCCAAGCCCAGCCGCAAGGTGGCCGCCACGTAAGGAGGCAGCACCGTGTCCAGGGCGCAGGCCTTTACGCCAGGCCGGTAGCTGGGGGTCAAAGGTGCCAGGCCGCCAGAGGAACCTGCCGCCGTCGTCAAAGCGGCACCGGAGATAACCGGAGCCGCGGACTTGCAGCCCGCCGCTAACCCAGCGTCCTCCCAGGCCGCCGTCTGCAAATCAGGCGTACCCACCTGCAAAAAGCTCCGCACCGACTGGGCCGGAGCGGCGTAGGTACTGCCGCCCGCCGCATAGGCCAGCTGCTCGTAGCGCCTTTGGAAGGCAACACCCGCCAGAGGGTCCCGGCCAAAATCTTCCGGGGTCACATTCACTACCAGGGCGCTGTTAGCTGCCCCTGAGTCCCGGTGGTATAAGCTCATGCCGTTAACCACCACTCCGCCGGTTTCGGAAGCGGCCGCCACCACCTGCCCGCCCGGGCACATGCAAAAAGAATAGGCGGTACGTTTCTTATCCGGGGTATGATAAATCAGTTGATAATCCGCCGGCCCCAGTCTGGGGTCACCGGCAAAATCTCCGTACTGGGCCCGGTCGATCAAAGCCTGGGGGTGCTCCACCCTGAGACCGATGGCGAAGCTCTTAGCCTCCAGGGCCACCCCCTGCCGCTGTAAAGCTCTATAGGTATCCCGGGCGCTGTGGCCGCAGGCCAGCACGGCCAGTTCGGCCGGCAAGATTTCCCCGGTGCTCAATTTAAGACCGGTTAAACTACCTTCTTTAAAAATAAAATCCGTCACCTGGGTCTCGTAGCGAATCTCGCCGCCCAGCTCCCGAATCTGCCGGGCCAGCCCCTGCACCATGGCTCTAAGCTTATCCGTCCCCACATGGGGTTTATACTCGCTTAAAATTTCCGCCGGCGCTCCCGCCGCCACAAAGGCCTGCAAGATTTCCGCCATCACCGGGTCATTCACCCGGGTGGTCAGCTTGCCGTCAGAAAAGGTGCCGGCGCCGCCCTCGCCAAACTGGACGTTGGAAGCCGGGTCAAACTGACCGCTGGTCCAAAACTTTTGCACCGCCTCTACCCGGCGGGCCAGGCACTGGCCCCGTTCCAGCAAAAGGGGCTTATAGCCGTACTTAGCCAGCTCCAGCGCGGTCACCAGGCCGGCCGGTCCGGCGCCGATCACTACCGGTCGCTCTTTCAAAGAAGCGGTACCCAGAAGCGGCGCTTCCGGCACCGCTTCTGTATACTCGCTGACGTCATTTTTACTAAGCAGACGCTTGAGTAAACCCTGGGACACGTCCACCTCCGCTACCACATGGTAGTTGAGGCAGATTTCTTTCTTGTGCCGGGCGTCCACCGCTTTGCGCACCACCCTGACCTTGCCCAGGTTCTCCGTCCGCAGGCCCAGCTTTTTAGCTGCGGCCTGCGCTAAAGTCACCTGATGGAGCAGGGATAAGCGCACATTATTTATTTTAATCTGCATACGTTTAACCTTTCTTATATGAAGGTAAATTTCCAAAAGGCCTTTTGACGAAGGCACTTACCGAAGCCTGCACCTTTAACCGGGTCATTTTCAAAAATCTAGCACAGGTCAGGTTAAAACCGCTTAGCCCGGATTAGCCGCGGCTCCGTTGCCACTACCGCCGCCACTGCCACTGCCGCCGTTAGTGCCGCCGCTGCCACCCTCGTTGCCACCGCCGCTAGTGCCGCCGGGGCTGCTGCCTTCGGGCTTAGTCTCTCCCCCCTGCGTGGTTTTGGGCACGATGGAGAACCGCACCTCTACATAGCGCACGTCGCTGATTACTCCGGCCGGCAGGCTCAAAGGAATCTGCACCACGTTGCTGCCCGTCATCTTGCTGATATCAATAGGCAGGGTGCTGAAGACCTGATTATGCTCCAGCAAAGAAGGAGAGGCCGTTACCTGCACCGTCTTGGGCACCGTTTCTGTGGCTACCAGCTGGAGGTTGTTTGGCAGGCTGCCGATGGTCTTGGCCTGAACCGGCACATCCACCGTCACCATCTGTTTCACCATCTTGGCTTCTACGGAAACCAGGGCCGGCTCAATCACGATATCCGGCATCTCTACGCCATCGGAGCTGACCGCCACCGCATTCACCTGGGCGGAGAAATCATCCTTGCGTTCCGTCACATCCAGGGGAGCGATGACCTTATCCACCGTATCCACCCGGTGGGCCGGGCCTTTAATCTTGACCTCGGAAGGGGTAACCGACCGCTTGCCCAGGGTCAAATCCTGAGCCGGAATGCCCACGATCCGGGGCGTTACCGGAACCAGCTTCTCCTTAGTCACATCCAGGAAAACATTGGCCACCTTCGGACTAATCTCCACCACCTCACCCTGAGGGAAGTTGGCGTTAATTGTCACCGTATGCTGACCTACCTTCATGTTTTCCAGGTTAATATAAGCCTTTACGTTATGGGCATCCACCTCGCCCAGCACGCCACGAGCCGCCCGGACCTTCACGTTGACCTCACCCGGGGCGTTGAAAACCATCATGCCGGCAGCCAGATTATGCTGTTCCAGATTAACCACAAAGCTCCGCTCCACGATAGGGTTCTGCTCCCCCATCACATAAAGCCACAGACAGCAGGCCAGGATTACGCAGATTATACGGGGCAGCAGGTTCTCTTTTTCTAAAAAACCTTTCATTTTTTCTCACCCCGTATTTTTTCAATTCGTTTTTGTAAGGCATCTTTCCAGGTCAGCTTCGGCACGATGACTGCCTCCCGCAGAAGGTCCCGCACATCGTCGGCCTGCAGGTAGCGGTACAATTCCCCGTTACGGGCAATGGAAATGGTGCCGGTCTCTTCGCTGACCACCAGAATCAGGGCATCGGACTGTTCGGACAAACCCAGCGCCGCCCGGTGTCTGGTTCCCAGCTCCTGGCTCAGATTGCGGGCATCCGTCAACGGCAAGAGGCAGCTGGCCGCCACGATGCGCTGGCCCCGGATAATAACCGCCCCGTCGTGCAGAGGCGTATCTTTTTCAAAAATATTAAGCAGCAGGCTGTCGCTGACCAGACCGTCAATCTGGACGCCGGTCTCCGTACGTTCCTCCAGGCCTACCTCCCGCTCAAAGACGATCAGGGCTCCGACCTTCCGCTGGCTCATAACCACCGCGGCCTCGGTCACCGAGGAAATGACCTCATCCAGCTGCTGCTCGTCCAGTTCCACCATCTTGCGGAACAAGCGGCCCCGTCCAATCTGCTCCAGGGCCCGGCGCAGCTCCGGCTGAAAGACTACCGGCAGGGCGATCATCACTACCGTCATGCTTTTTTCCAAGATCCAGTTGATGACATGCAGTTCCAGCCATTTGCTGACCAGCATCAAAAATACCAGTACCAGCAGGCCCTTGACCAGAGCCGCGGCCCTGGTATTTTTCAGCATGATGTAGATACGGTAGAGGAAATAAGCCACCAGGGCTGTATCTACAATGTCCAGGATGCCTATAGTTTTTAAAATTCCGTTAATCTGTAAAAACAAACGAGCCACCGGCTTTCTCTTTAAAATACCAAACCCCTAATCAATTTATCTTTTTATTATATCAAAAACCCACGTACTCTTCCAGAAAAAATACGTGGGTTTTGTGGCTTTTTTGTAGTTTTTCAGCAAATTTTTAATTAAAATGCAAAAGTTAAACTGCCGCCCAGCACCTTCTGATGAAAATCTCCGGCGGCCGTCCCGTCCCGGTAGTTGCACAAATCATAGCCTTCCAGGGTCAGACAGATGCCCTTGCGGATAATATAGTCCCAGCACAGCCCTACCCCTTCAAAGCCCATATGCTGCTGATACAGGTTAAAGAAGCCCGGGTACCCGTTCATAGTGTGAGTGATCACCGAAGCCTGAGGCTGCCGGTAATACCGGAGCAAGAGGCGATAGCTCCCCGGTTTGCGGTAATCATAATAACGGTAGTTTAAATTGACCACAAAACCGTGGTCCGAGTCCACCACCTGATGCCTGTCCTCCCCGGCGGCCTGAAGATACTCCAGCCCCAGGGTCACGTCGGGGGCAAACTTATACTTCACCTGAGCGGAAAAAATTTTCTGCCGGTTCCAGTTCCCCTCGTCGTGAGCGTGATTCTTAAAATCATAATAAGAGGCGCCGGTAATCCAGCGGCCCCAGTCCTTAGACAAGTCTAAGATATAACCTTCCCGCCGGTTAAAACTTTCACCTATCCGGCCCCAGAACACGGTGGCCCGCTCCGTCTCCGGGCCCCAGCCCAGACGGATGCCGTCCAGGGTGGCGTCCAGCACGTTGCCGTCGTTAACCTTATAGCTGAACCGCCCGGCCCGGTACTTGGCCTTAGGGTACTCTCCCTCGGCAAAGAAACGGTGGATATGGGCCGTGTCGGTCAGACTCTGGTCGTTTAAGACCCGGTTGTCCTCCACGCCGGTTATCAGCTTCCAGTGAGGAGCAAAATGATAGTTCAGGTACAGACGGGTCCGCAGCGTCTGCATGATCATCAGCTCTTTAAAGGGCATGGTATAGGTCCGGCCGCCGATTTTCCGGCGCACCTGCCCTTCCATATGCCCCTGGCCGTAGAGATAACGGAAGGAGCCGTCAAAGTCCCATTTGGACCGGGAGTTCCGGCCCTTAGTTTCCAGGACGGCCTCTTCCGGGGAAGCCTCTTCGGTGGTGCCGCTGACTTTAGACTTAGCTGGTAAAGCCCCCCCTCCGGAGGGTACAGCCGCCGCCCAGGCAGGAACTGCCAGGCCTCCCAAGAGAACCAGCAGTAAGCCTGTCCGAAACAGTTTTTCCTTACCAGGAACCACTGCCGCCATTATTATCGTCATCGTCGCTGCTGTCGCTGCTATTACTGCTGTCGTCGCTGTCACTGCTGTCGTCGCTGTCATCGTCATCACTGTCGTCATCCTTATGATCATCATGGTCGTTGATGGGGGTCCGGACAACATCCGTGTGGTCGTAATCATCGGTAGAGTTCAAGAGCTCCAGGCCTTCTTCGGTAACGTAAGCGGCAGCTTCCGTAGCATGTTCCACGTTGGTCATAGTGCCCCGCAGATAGCTCCGGTACCCGAAAGCAGCCGCGATGGAAGCCGCAAAGCTTAATAAATAAGCCAGCAGGCCCGGCCCGTCGTCCGCTTTCTTTTTCTCATGCTTGCCGGAGTTGCTGTTAGCCGCCGTCCCGGTCTTGGATCCTGCCTTGCCGTTCTTTAAATAAGTATCGGTCAGCTTGTCCACGCCGCTGAGAAAGCTCAGAACCGCCGGTCCTGATGTCTTATTGTTCTTCATATTATCGACAATGCCCTGGCCCAGATGCTTAACCCCGTCTTTATCAATAGCCCGGCCCAGCTTATTATCCGGGACAATAGCCCACTTATGGCTCTTAGGGCTGAGCATCAGCACTACGCCGCCGTTCTTGGCTTCGCCATACTTATTCTGGTCCAGATAACCTTTGGTGAGCTTCTCCGGGTCCTGACCTTTCAGGTCCGGCATGATTAAAACTCCGACATTAATATCATACTTAGCCTTTAAATCTTCAATCTTGGCCTCAATCTTCTTGGCGTCACCGGACTTTATATCCTTGCCCGTATCCACCAGGGTAGGCGCTGCGCTGGCGATGGCAGCCATCGTCCAGCAGGCGATGATCGTAAGTACGATTATTTTCCAAAACTTTTTCATATCTGCCACCTCCTTATCACAGAATTAGATGCATGATAGCCGTTACCACCACGAAGCAGGCCGCAAAGGCTATCGCCATATATTTCTTTTCCTTGCCCGGATCGCTGGGCAGGCTGCCGATGAACTTGCCCGTCTGGCCGTTCATCATAAAGGTATAAGGCTTGCCTTCGTACTTGGTGGTCAGGATCCAGACCGGAACCATGGCATATTTAACCTCGCCTTCGGTCTTTTCAATCTGGCTTTCGGTCACGTCAAAGCTTTCGTAGTCCATGGTCTTGCCGACCTCTTCCAGGGTGCTGGACTCTACCCGCTCGTTAATCCTCCCCGCGCAGTCCTCGGCGGTAACATCGTATTTATCCGCCAGATAACTGGTCAGATAGGCGGTGGTGAAAGGCTGCATCTCGCTGTAGTCAAAAGGCTCGATGCTGTCCATGTAGTCATCGTCCATCTTCTTACTGCCATCCGAAGGAATCTTGGCAAAAGCCAGGTTGCCTTCCCGGGAACAGTTGTAATATTCGGTTTCCGTTACATCGTCGCCCCCGTCCTGATAGGTACGGGTGTTGGAGGCATCATAATCCACCAGGGCGTGAACCTTGGTGTCGAAGAGCCAGAAGGGCACGTACAGACCCTGAATGGCATCCACCCGGTTATTAGCCGTAAAGGCATCGGGAAGGAGCTTCTTGCCCTTGTAAAATTCCTTAAGGGCTTTCACCGCTTCTTCTTTGGTCTTTTTGAAAGGAATGATGAAATCCGGTTTCAAGGCCCCGTCAAACCGCTGCGGAATCATGGTCGGGTTGCCGCAGTAGCAGCATTCGGTGGCCATGGTGTTCCCGTCGGTGACCAGCTCGGCTCCGCAGGAGGAGCAAACAAAAGTCTGGAAATTCTCGGTTTCACCCTCGCCCCAGGCCTGACCGGCCGCGCCGGTATCCCAGCCGTGGGAAGCCTCACCGTCCGCCCCTGCGGCTCCGGCTTCTCCCGCAGCTCCGCCTGCCGCCGCAGCTTCTGCCGCCCGGGACGCCTTTTCTTTCTGGGCCTTCTCTGCTTCCGCTTGTGCAGCTGCTGTCGCTTTGGCCTGTTGTTCAGCGAACATCTTCTCCAGGGTCTGGATATCGTACTCGGACCCGCAGAACTCGCAGGTTACCTTGTCATGCCCCGGCAGAAAGCTCAAAGGTGCACCGCACTGTGGACATTTATAACTTACTGAAGTATCAGCCACTGACCTCACCCCGCTTAATTGTACTTATACTGCCCGTGTAAAATTGCATATTTTTCTTTGCCTTGTTACATTGCTTTGTTTCTTACTGCCTGTGGCAATTTACCTTAACAATTCTAAATCTGCGCCGGCGGCGCCCCCTTGCTTAAGGAAGCGCCGCACCGCCGCAGTTAAAACTTAACCGTTATTTCTGAATATCGCCCTCGTTAAAGGGATCGCCGCACTGCGGACAGAACTTAGGCGGATTCTTGGGATCAGGAGGAACCCAGCCGCACTTGTCGCATTTATACAGAGGCTCTCCTGCAGGTTTAGGCGTACCGCACTGAGCGCAGAACTTGCCCTGATTGACCGCCCCGCATTTAGGACAGGTCCAGCCCGCTGCCGCCTCAGGTTTGGGTTTACCGCAGCTGGAGCAGAACTTGCCCGTGTTGCCGGTCTGGCCGCAAGAACAGGTCCAGGCCGCCGCCGGTTCCGGTTTGGGTTTGCCGCAGCTGGAGCAGAACTTGCCCGTATTGCCGCTTTGACCGCAGGAACAGGTCCAGCCCGCTGCCGCACCGCCGCCAGGTCCCCCTTGAGGAGCCTGAGGTCCGGGGCCCTGCTGATAACCCTGAGGTCCGGGGCCTTGCTGGTAGCCCTGAGGTCCGGGTCCCTGAGGATAACCGCCCTGCTGATTCTGACCCATCGCATACAGGTTGGCTGCATTCATGCCGCCCGCCTGATTAGCCATATTCATGCCCATGAAGCCAAAGGCTGCGCCCATGCCGCCGCTGTTTTGCGCCGCCAGCTTCATTGCATCGGCCTGAGCCGCGGTCAGATTGGCCGCTGCCAGGGTAGGATCACGGAACGCCGCGTTACGCTGCAGTTCCTTAATCATCTTTTCGTCTTCTTCACTGGCCTTGACGCTGCTGACACCAAAGGAAACGATGGCCAGACCACGCAGGTCGCGCCATTTATCGCTCAGCACCTGGTTCAAGGCGTCGGCCATCTCAGTGGTATGGCCGGGCAGCGCGCTATAGCGGATGCCCATGTCGGAAATCTTGGCAAAGGCTCCCTGTAACGCCGTGAGCAGCTCCGTCTTCAGCTGGCTGTCAATCTCCTGCCGGCGGTAATCTTCTTGTACGTTGCCGCAGACGTTGGTATAGAACAGCACCGGATTAACCACCTTATAGCTGTACTCGCCAAAACATCTAATGGCGATATCCATATCCAGGCCTACGTTCTTATCTACCACCCGGTAAGGCACCGCACTGGGGGTACCATATTTATTGCCGACAATTTCCTTGGTGTTGAAATAGTACACCCGCTGATCCTTGCCGGTGTCGCCGCCCATGGTGAAACGCTTGCCGATCTTAGCGAAGACCGCCTTCACGTTATCCAGGCCGCCATCGAAAATCGTAGGCTCTGTCGAAGTATCATAAACAAACTCGCCCGGCTCGGCGCAAACTTCCACTACCTTGCCTTGCTCCACGATGATCATGCACTGCCCGTCGTTGACCGCGATGATGGACCCGTTAGTAATGATATTGTCCTCACCGCTGGTGTTGGAGCTGCGCCCCTTGCTGCTCGTACGCTTCTGCCCCTTGGTCACCAGAACATCCGGGGTCAGATTCTCACAGTAAAAGTACTCGCGCCATTGGTCGGCCAACACGCCGCCCACTGCCCCTGCTGCCGCTTTGATTAATCCCATGATTTTGCCTCCCTTGTTGTGCGTTAAACGCTTCCGTTTAACTTTTTCAGGTTGAACCCTTTGCCTTGACTGCTCAAAAAGTTTGGACTTGCTTAACTTATCCTTTGAGTTAGGTTTCTACCTATATAAATTCCCTCTTATCTAAAAAATTCCTGCCAAAAAAGTGACGTCAAATCATCAATTCGCGCTGTTAAAATATCAATTCGCGCCAGGCCCTAAAAATCGGTCCCCCAAAGGACTAAATTTTGCCCCGTTCCTTACAACTCATCCGCCATTTTAAAAATCATCTGCCACAGTTTATTTTCATCCACCGTAAAGACTATTCTGGCCTTCTGACTGCCTTCCGGTCCTACGCCGGTAAAGGCCAGGGACTGGCCGTAAGACATCGAAAAGCTATCGTTAACATCCACCGGGTAGGTGCGCTCTTCCGTGATAAGGGTGGGGTCGATGACGCTGGCCGCCGCCAGCACATCCCAGATGTAATTAATAAAGGGTTCACCTTGGCCAAAGAGCGGCGTCATCCAGTGATGAGCGATTAATTCCTGGAAAATAGGATTCTTAACTCTCCGGTTCAATTCCTGGAAACGTTCCTTGGTGAAATGGGTCTTCTCGCACACATCCAGGCCAAAAATCAGCTGTTCCGGGAAAGGCGCCCTTAAGGTCTTACGGGCCGCTTCCGGATCAATCCAGAAATTAAACTCGGCCGCCGGGGTGACATTGCCCTGTTTAAAATAAGAACCGCCCATGTAGACCACCCGTTTTACCAGAGGGGCTATTTCCGGGGCCTTGTCCAGAGCTGCCGCCAGATTGGCACAGGAGCCGATGGCCACGATGGTTATCTCGTGGGGACGAGCCTTTATGTTGCGAATGAGGAAATCCACCGCGTTTTCCTTGATAGGATTGGCAGAAGGCTCTGCCTTATAAGAGCTGCGGTAGGCTTCCTGCCAGCTGGCCGGCTCCGCATAACCGGCCGCGCCCATCTGCGGATCGGCACCGTGGCCGAACTGTTTTATTTCGTCCTGCATATTGGCAAAACGGTCTTTACGGGTAACCTGGTTCACCCCGCAGGCCACCGGGATATCCGTCCGTTTAATGCCCTCCAGCTGCCTGATAGCGCTGGCGGTACCGGTCTCCACCCAAGTGTTGCCGATAACCACGGTCACTCCTAACAAATCAATCTTAGGCGACTTGGCTAACAGGACCATGGCTACCCCGTCATCAAACCAGTTCACCATATCCGTATCCAGGATGACGGGAATCTTACCCGCCGGCGTCTTCTGTTCCGCCGGCATTTTCCCGGCCGGGGCCGCCTGGACCACCAGGGCCAAAGACCAGATCAAAGTAACTAACCCTGCCAGCAACCATTTTCTTTTACTCATACCAATCGCTCCCTCCTGTTTGTTTTTTAGGATAATTATATTATACCCTACTTGCTTTAATAATTGTAGGAAAAATACTTACCTTTATCCGTTTTACCTTTGTTCATTTTAACTTTCTCTAGGACACCGGCTTAAACACGGATCCGGGCAGAGCCAGGCGGCTTAGTCCCCGGTGGCCGTATTTCTCGCCATTAATTTCTACGATGTACCAGGTCTCCCGGGGTCCCCCCGGTTTAGAGCGGTCCTCAGTCTTCAGGATATCCAGCTCATCCCCCTCCTGAAGTTGGTAGCGGGTGCTCCGGTTAATGAGGGAGACCGCCTCCGTATCCCGGGTAACCACCCCTTTGCCCATGACCTTTAAGGGTTTGGTACCGGACACCTGAGCTTCGCCGGGGTCCTCCGCGTTTACATTCCGGGTCCCTGCACCTGCCCCAGAGAGGGAAGCACCATTATTAGCCGCGGCCCCGTCTTTCCGGGCGGCAGCATCTTGTCCCCCTGGTTCTCCCGTCAGCTGCACTAAGAAGAAACGGTAGGTCCATTCCCTTTCCGTAGAGGTATTGCCCTTTTCCGGATTCTTCACCTGTTTCTCCTTGGTCAGCTTAGCCGCCGCCAGAAGCAGTGTATCCTTATCCCAGGAGGATGCCGCTACCGGCTGCCAGCCAGGTCCCAGGACCTGCTCCGCCGAAATCTGCCCCTGATAATGACCCTGCAAATCCCAGACACATAGCTGGGCTGGTTTAGTAAAAAAGTCTTCCTGCTTCCAGGAAAAGATAAATTTGGAAGTTACCCCCAGCCCTGCAAAGACACGGCCCCGGGCCTTGGCAACGTCCGGCTCGCCGGTCCCGATCAACTCCACCAGCTTTAACTCCGGGGTAAAGATGCCGATCTTATGTTCACTCTGCGGCCACACGCCGGCCACCTGCGGCTTAGGGTTCGGCAATACGCCGGCCACATACAGCTTATGATCCGGCCCCACCATCATATTGTCTATCGAGTTAAAGCCCAGCGTAATCCCGCCGGACGGCAGTTTTCTATCAGGGGTTAAAGTGCCGTTTTCCAGCCGTCCTACCGCATACAACCTGCCTGAATAGGCATAGGCGGTCTGGCCGTCCGGATCCAGGGCGAACTTGACAAAACCGTAGGCATCGTTAACCGGGCTCACGCCTTCTTTCTGATAACGGGCAAAGCCGCGCTTGGTGCCAAAATACAAGGTCTGGCCGCTGACACTGGGGTCGCTGTAGCTTATGGACTTATCCGGTCCCGGCTTTAAAATGCCCTGGTTAAAAACCTGCAGCGCCGGCTCCAGCTCCGGCTTTTTCTCCTTGTAGGCCTCCAGGTTCACCTTGAGGGCCTTTAACAGATAATTGCGGCCTTTAACCTCGTCATTTATAGCGCCAAAGACGATTAAATCCTGCCACCGGGTCACCCCGGACAAAGCCATCGCGTGCTCCGCGGTGAACTCATAGCCCTTCAGCTGGCGGCCCGTTAGTTTTATACTGCCGATCTGCGCTTCCAAAAGCTCAGGTTTAGCTGCTTCTACCACCGGCTGTCCCTGCTTGGCGGCGTCTTGGGTCCCGCAGCCGGTCACCAGGAGGAGCAGTGCCAGGGCCGCTCCCTGCAGAACCCGCCTGGCCAGGAGGAGTCCCTGCCCCCGGTTTAAACTGCCCTCCCGAAAATTATGCTTAAACGGCGAAAACATATCTTCACCTTCCTTTTAAGGTTCTAATTTGGCTGATTTTCTCCGCCAAATCCTGCTAATTTTCTACTCTAAGTTTACTGATTTTCTCCGCCAATCTTGCTAATTTTAGGCGTTAATCCTGCTAATTTTATATTCTCTTCTTGTTAAAGGTATTTTACCATAAAAAAAGGGCGTACCGTACTAAGGTACACCACAGGTCTTTAAATTTTAGTATTGATATAACCCTTATTGGCCGCCTCCATCGCCAGCCCCATCAAGTTCTTATAACCGGTCTTGACCAGCATGTTGTTAATGTGGAAGTTAATGGTACTGACGCTGATGCCCAAAGCAGAGGCCATCTCCTTGCGGGTCAGGTTGTTGCAGAACAGGCGCAGGATTTCCAGCTCCCGGGCGGTTAGAGGACAATCCCCCTCGCCGAAGCTGGCGGTCTGCGCATTTTCCGGATAATAACCCTGACCGGCCGCAGTCAGCCTGAGACAGCGGATAAACTCCTCCATAGAACTGCTTTTATAAATAAAGCTGTCCGCCCCGGCGGCCCGGGCCCGGTTCAAAAAGCTCAGCTCCGGGAATCCGGTCATCAGGACGACCTTAATCTGAGGATATTGCTCTTTAATGCGTTTAGCCGCATACAGGCCGCTTACGTCGCTGCCCGTGCAAATATCCATTAGTACCATATTAGGCCGCAATTTACCGCAGGCCGCATCCGCCACATCCGCTTCGGTGATGCTGCCAGCGATCTGGATGTCATCCTCCTGCCCCAGCGCTTTAGTAAAAGCGTCCAGAAGGATTCTCTGGTCGTCCACGATAAGAAGTTTAATCATGTTGTTTTACCTCTGCCCTCAGAGTATAAATTGGTTTCTCTATCTTCTTTCTGCCTTAGCCCCCAAAGTAAAAACCGGTTTCGCTATCTTCTTTCTACCTCTGCCCCCAAAGTAAAAATTGGTTTTTCTATCTTCTTTCTACCTCAGCCCTCAAAGTAAAAACCGGTTTCGTCGTTATCTTCATTATACCACCAATCTGGTCTAAACGCATCTTCATTCCCTTCAGGCCCGTGCCAAAGATCAAGCGGCCTTCCGGCGGCAGACCATTGTTGGTAATTTCCAGGATTTCCCGGCGCCCGCTTCTGATAAAACGCACCTTGATAGTATCTGCTCGCCCGTGGCGCACCGCGTTAGTAGCCGCTTCCCGGATGATATTTACAAAAACGGCGGCCACCGGTCCGTCTTCCGGCAAAGCGCCCTCCACCCAAAAGTTAATCCCGATATTACAGTAAACCGACCTCAAATTGTTTAAATTCTGCCGGGGAGTTTCTTCCGGTGCTTCCCGCCAGTCCCGCAGAATATTTTCCAGCAAAGGCACCACTCTGGCGTAATCCGGCTTAACATTATTTAAGACCTGCTGCAAAAAAGCTATCCGCTGTCCCAAAAGATCGTGAACTTTAAAGCGCAGCTCCGTAGCCACCTGCTGCCTTTTGACCGCTTCCAGGTTGGCCAGGACCTGGCGCAGAGCTCCGCATTCCTCCAGCAGGTGCTTATTCTGGTCCTGCAGCTTACGGTTAATATTATCTTCCTCCGTAATATCGGCTAAGGTCAGCTGCCAAAGAGGCACCTGCCCCGAAGCTAAAGGTTCCAGGGCCGCCAGGTAGCTTTTACCATTTTTCTCCCGCAGGAGCATTTGCCCCAGCAGCTTTTTCTTCTGCAGCGGCGAAACCGCCGAAGAAGGCTGCAAAGCATCCCACAGTTCCCGGATATCCTGATAACGCTTAGGCAAAAAACGGCCCATGAAGTCTAACATGGCCCGGTTGGTCAGAACTATGGCCCCGTTATTTTCGGCAAAAGCCACCCCGGTACCCAGCTGGTCCAGGGCCTCTTTAATCGAGTTCAATCCTATCTCCTGAGCCTGACGCTGCTTCAGGCGCGGCCTGATCCACCAGGTCCGCAGGAAGATTAATAATCCGGTAGCGATCAGATTCCAGGGACCCAGCCGGTCCGCCGCCGGCAGGCTTAAACAGGCCGCCGCCAGTAAAAGACCGTCGACAAATAGATAATTAAGTCCCCCGGCGGTCAACAGGTAACGGCGCAAGCCGGATTTTCTGCCCCCGGTCCCCCAGACGGCGCCGGGTTTAAAGCCCCCATCCCGCCAGGCGGAAAAGCCGTCGTCCAGAGCTATCAGGATAACCACCGCCGCCGCCGCATAGCGCCAGACTTCAAACTTTTGCAAATAAAGAGCATCGCTGTTTTGCTGCTGTCCGGGCGTGATGCAGGTCATGGCAAAAACCAGCACCCAAAACCACAGACCACCTTCCTGCAGCCACAGCCGCACCCGGTCCTGATGCTCCAGCCGAAGCAGATCGCAGCTGCAGAGGCTTTGGCACAGCAGCGGGGCCCAGGCTAAAAACAAACAGCCCAGCTGGGCCCAATCAGAAGTCAGATAAAAACTAGGCATGCTTCCCCGCCTCCTTCGCCACCTCAAGGGTCAAGGTGCAGGCATCTTCCAGGTCCTTTAAATATAACTGCTGAGCGGACAATAAGGCCAGATTCTTCTCCTGCCTTACCTGCCACCATAAACCTTCCAGCCAGATTTTTTCCAGGGGAGAGGTCAAACAGATCAGCCGCAGCCTTTTACCTGTGGCCGAGAAATTGAGCAGCAAACTATTTAATTTATTAGCCCCGGCCTCTTTCAAAATCCTATCTACCAAGTCAAAACACAAGAGGGCCTGGTTAATATCCGGCTTAGAGCCGGACCACTCGGTCAGGCAGAGACAGTTGATCCCGTCCTGACGGGCGCAGTCCACCAGCTCCCGGACAGCTGCCGCCAGCTCCGCCGGCGGTACGTGATTATCCGCCTGGGCGCCCAGAAGCAAAACGCAGCGTTTTTTAAGGTAACAAGCGGTCACGTTCAAGCTGCTGACCACCCGCTTCTTCACATCCTCCGGCTGGCCGGGGTCCTTTAAGAGGCGCAGGGCGCTCTTGATCAGATCCCGCCGGGAGGACATTATCTCCTCCAACTGCTCATACAAACGGTTTTGAGCCCGCAGGGCCAGAAAAGCCCCTTTAATATTTTCCTGATAGGCCAAAAGATAGCGGGAACGCTGCATGGCCGCCGTGGTCAGGGCCAGGGAGCGCTGCAAGGTCTTAAGCTCGCTCACATCCTCCCGCCAGAGGACCCGTCCCCCATTAATCGCCATGCTGTGAGGCACCAGCTGCTTACCGGCACCGGTATCCGCCGCCGAGCTGAAAACGACCCGGTTATTACGATCTAAAATCTGCAGGTTCAGGTTGCAGGCCGAGAAAACCGCTTCATAGTTCCCGTTGGTAGGCAGCGTGCGGCTGTAGACAGCCGCCGCCAAAAAGAGCAAGATGCCGATGCTGTTGGCCAGGACCATCTCGGATAAGCGAAAATAGTTCCAGCCTAACGAATAGCCATAATTATAAACCCCCAGCAGCAAAAGTACGGTCAGCGGCAGGATAGTCCTGACCCCCAGGTGCCGGTCTTTAACCCCTTTATAAGTCAAAATCCCGCCGGCGGCCAAAACTTCGCTCAAAGCCAGCGCCTTCACCGGCAGCTCCAGGATACCGCCGAAATAAATATCCAGGGAATTGCCGGCCCAGGGGTTGAACTTAAAGACCAGCTGATGCCAGTCGTTAGTCAGAACCACGAGGGACACGGCCAGATTGAGGCAGGCCAGCCACTTGAGCCAGGAGGAACAGGAATCATCTTCCACCGGCCGTCCGGCTGACCAGGCCAGCCAGAGCAAAAAGAAACCTCCTCCGAAGAAACAGGGATAGTAAGCATACCAGAGCAGCCGGATGGCCGCATCATAAAAGAGGGGCAGGGTCATCTTTACCAGCCGCACCAGATAAAAGAACAGCATGACCGTTTCCAGGCCCGCCAGAGCCAGGCCCGCCGCCCGCTGCAGGACCCGGGCCCGAATGGCGCCCAGGCCGTAGATGGTCAGGGTCAGAAGGATAAAATAGGCGGCATAATATTGATAGCCCCCGTTGAGGAATAATTTATTGGCCCCGTACAGCGCTTCCCGGATCTTAGTCGGCTGGGCATCCGCCCCCGCCTGCAGCTTTGCTCTTTCCGGCACCCGGTTTACCGGCTGAGAAGAACGCAGGCCCTGCAGCTGTTTTTTAGATACCAGCCCCCGGGTAAAGGTCAATTTGTTCTCCTGGGGTACGATGAGCTGCAGGTTGCGGCCTTCCTGACGCAGCACGTTAGCCGGCCGGGAAAAGCTTAACAGGATAGGCGTATTTTCCCGGCTCACCTGCAAGGGACTCCGGGAATAGTCTGTCTGCCGGTCAGCCACCAGGAGCCGGTCCTTATCCCATAACTGCCGCAGATAGGCCAGGGCCGGTTCCATCTCCATCTTACCTGAGAGACCGTAAGCCAGCGCCATCACATAAAACTTAGCGGTATACTGGGTCAGGTCCAGCAGCACCACCTCGTCTCCCTCTAAAAGATCCTGCCAGGAGGCAAGGGGCCGGTGGCACTGGTCCCGGTCCACCGCGATGACCGGGGTCAGCTCATACAAAGGATACCAGTTGAACTGCTCCCCGTTCTCAGCCAGTTCCGCCGCCTCGTGTTCCATCAGCTCCAAAGTTTCGTCGAAACCCTCCGGCAGCTTACTGCGGGGCTGCCAGATTAAATAAACGCCCCAGCACAAAAAAAGCACGACGAAAGAAGCTATCAGCCGTTTCAGTTGATACATCTTCATCGTCGTGCCCTCCATAAAGTTTACTTTATTTAATTGTATTGTAACATATTTTTCTTTTAAACTGAAGATGCTAAACGCTAGTCTTAAATCAAATGTACCGCTTAGTTTTGCAACACATTCAGCTGAGCATTTATGCACAGCTTCAGTCTTAACTCAAATATGCTGTTTAATTTGCTCTAACTTGGCGGCCTGGGCCTGAAGGATTTCCTCGCCCTTAGCCAGCTGCTTATCGTTTTCGATAAAGGAAGGTCCGCCGTAGGAAACCCGGGCAGCCACACAGTGCTCCGGCTGCAGCGCCTCTATCAGATCCGGCTCAAACAGCTCGGAGAACTGCTTGTACTCAGCCAGGTTCAAATCCAGCAGGAACTTATGCTCCTTGATGGCATAGGCGACGCATTTGCCTACCACCTCGTGGGCCTGCCGGAAGGGCAGGTTCTTGCGCACCAGGTAATCGGCCAGGTCAGTGGCGTTGGAAAAGTCGTGATGGACCGCCTCCGCCATCTTATCCTTGCGCACCGTCATGGTCAGGATCATATCGCTGTAAACCTGCAGGCTGAACTTCAGGGTATCGATGGCATCAAAGAGCCCTTCCTTGTCCTCCTGCAAATCCTTGTTGTAGGTCAAAGGCAGCCCCTTCAAGGTCACCAGCATAGCCTGCAGATGGCCATAGACCCGTCCGGTCTTGCCCCGCACCAGTTCCGCGATGTCCGGGTTCTTCTTCTGAGGCATCATGGAAGAGCCGGTGGCAAAAGCGTCGTCCAGCTCGATAAAGCCGAACTCGGTGCTGCTCCACAGGCAGATTTCCTCGCTGAGACGGCTTAAATGCATCATGGTGATGCTGGCAAAGGATAAGAACTCCAGCACATAGTCCCGGTCGCTGACCGCATCCATGCTGTTGGGGTACACCGTGCCGAAATTCAGCTGCTCCGCCACGTAGAACCGGTCGATAGGGAAGGTGGTCCCCGCGATAGCGCCGGCGCCCAGAGGCATCAGGTCCGCCCCTTCAAAGACGCCTAAAAGGCGGCGGAAATCCCGCTGGAGCATATTAAAATAGGCCAGCAGATGGTGGGCCAAAGTGATGGGCTGGGCCCGCTGCAGATGAGTGTAGCCTGGCATCAAGGTCTTATCGTGCTTCTTAGCTACCGAGAGCAGCGCCTTTTCAAAGCGGATCAAGAGCTCAGCAATCTCCACCACTTCCCGCTTTAAATACATATGCATGTCCAGCGCTACCTGGTCATTGCGGCTGCGGGCCGTATGCAGCCGGGCGCCGGCCGCGCCGATACGTTCGGTGAGCCGGGCCTCCACGTTCATATGGATATCCTCCAGGGAAGTCTCAAAGGTAAACTTGCCTGCCTCTATGTCCTTCAAGATCTCGTTCAGGCCGCTGACAATCTGTGCCGCATCTTCCTGACTGATAATCCCGCACTTGGCCAGCATCTTGGCATGAGCGATGCTGCCCCGGATATCCTCGTGATATAAACGCTTATCAAAATCAATGGACGCATTAAATGCGTCCACTAATTCGTTCGTATTTTTACTAAAACGGCCGCCCCAAAGCTTGGCCATTATTTTAACTTACCCTGCTTCATCAGAGCCCGTACGGTCAGAGGCAGACCGAACAGGGTGATAAAGCCCTTGGCATCATACTGATCATAAACGTCGTCGGCGCCGAAAGTTACGTACTCCTGGCTGTACAGGGAATAAGGAGACTTGGAACCGGCGCTGATGATGTTGCCCTTGTAAAGCTTCATCCGGACGGTACCGGTCACGGTCTTCTGGGTCTCGTTAACGAAAGCATCCAGAGCTTCCCGCAGCGGGCTGAACCATTTGCCGTCATACACCAGCTCGGCATATTTCAGGGCCAGGGTCTCTTTATAATGGTAAGTATCCCGGTCCAGGGTCAAATACTCTAATTCGTTATGAGCATAATAGATAATGGAGCCGGCCGGGTTTTCATACACGCCGCGGCTCTTCATGCCAACCAGACGGTTCTCTACCATATCGCAGATGCCCACGCCGTTGCGGATACCGATCTTGTTCAGCTCTTCTACCAAAGGCAGGGCTTCCATCTTCTGGCCGTTCACGGCTACGGGCACGCCCTGTTCAAACTCCAGCTCTACATATTCCGGTTTATCCGGAGCGGTCTCCGGGGTCTTGGTAATATTGAACAGATCATCCTTAGGCGCGTTCCAGGGATCTTCCAGGTCGCTGCCCTCATGGCTTAAATGCCAGATGTTCCGGTCCATGGAATAATCTTTTTTCTTGGTTACCGGTACAGGAATATTATGAGCTGCCGCATAATCAATCTCTTCGTCCCGGCTCTTTAATTCCCATTCTTTCCAGGGAGCGATAACCAAAAGCTGAGGAGCCAGCGCATGGATGGACACCTCGAAACGAACCTGATCGTTGCCCTTGCCGGTAGCGCCGTGAACGATAGCGTCCGCGCCTTCCTTCAAGGCAATCTCCACCAGCTTCTTGGAAATGATGGGACGGGCATGAGAGGTACCCAGCAGGTACTTCTTCTCATAGACGGCACCGGCCTTAACGCAGGGCCATACATAGTCCGTCAGATATTCCTTCTTTAAATCCATGATATAGCATTTGCTGGCGCCGGTCTTCAGAGCCTTGTCATAAACCGGGTCCAGTTCCTCGCCCTGACCTACGTCAGCGCAAGCGGCGATAACTTCGCAGTTATTATAATTTTCCTTCAGCCAGGGGATCATGATAGAAGTATCCAGACCACCGCTGTAAGCTAATACTACTTTCTTGATATCTTCTTTTTTATACTTAGCCATTTAAACAGCCTCCTTAAATTATACGCATTAATTAAATATTTGATTCAACAATTGTTAATTATAGCACAGGTCGGTATAAATTACCAGTACTTTTTGATGTTTTATGCAAAATGTTTGCATTTTTATTAAGTCATAAATTTTCACTGCTCATCAAAAGGGCCATGACGGCCTTTTGTACGTGGAGGCGGTTCTCGGCTTCGTCAAAGACCACCGAATGAGGTCCTTCGATGACATCCTCAGTAATTTCCTCGCCCCGGTGCGCCGGCAGACAGTGCATGACAATGGCTTCCGGACGGGCCTCGGCCAACAGCCACTTATTAATCTGGTAGCCGCCCAGCACCTTGATTCGCTCTTCCCGCTCTTTCTCCTGACCCATGCTGGCCCACACGTCGGTATAAAGCACATCGGCGCCCTTGGCCGCTTTCATCAGGTCCGGCTCCACCGTGATGGTACAACCGGTCAGCTTGGCATCCTCCTGGGCGGTCTTTAAGACCTCCGGGTCGGGCTGATAGCCTTCCGGGCTGGCGCAGACCATGTTCATGCCTACTTTGGCGCAGGCGTACATCAGGGAATGAGCCATGTTATTGCCGTCCCCTACAAAGACCAGCTTGCGGCCTTTTAAGACTTCCTGATGCTCCATGATGGTAAAAATATCCGTCAAGGCCTGACAGGGGTGCAGTAAATCCGTCAAACCGTTAATAACCGGGATAGAAGCATACTTAGCCAGCTCAATGACCGAATCGTGGGAGAAGGTCCTGATCATGATGCCGTCCACCATACGGGACAGCACCCTGGCGGTATCCCGCACCGGCTCGCCCCGTCCCACCTGGGAAGCCTGGTCGCTTAAATAGATAGCGTGCCCGCCCAGCTGATGGAACCCGGTTTCAAAGGAGACCCTGGTCCTGGTGGAGGCCTTGGAGAAAATCATGGCCAGAGTCTTGCCCTTGCAGTATTCGTGAGGGATGCCTTTTTTCTGCATCCGCTTAATCTTTTTAGAAACGTCTAAGATGGTGGCTACTTCGCCCACGCTTAAATCATGAATCGAAATTAAATCTTTATTTCTTAAGCCCATATCATCAAATCCTTATCTTCATTATAATATCGTTCACCTTTGCAGCGCCGGCATACGGACCGGCCTTTCCCTGCAACCTCCCCGCCGCTTCTTCGGTCTAAAATTTAAGCCGGCAATTGCAGCCAGCTCTTAACCCGGACTCTTAAAAAGCAGCCAAAGCCTTATCTAAAACAGTGCATAAAATATCAATCTCTTTTTCGGTGACGATCAAGGGAGGCACAAAACGCAGCACATTGCCTGCGGTGCAGTTAATGATAACCTTCTGCTCCAGGCAGGATTTAACCACGTCGCCGCCGGCCTTCACCAGCTCCATGCCTACGAGAAGGCCTTCGCCCCGCACGTCGGTCACCTTATCCGGATATTTTTGCTGCAGCTCCTGCAGCTTGCTCTTGAAATAAGCTCCGATCTTAACTACCTTATCAGGCATGTTCTCGCTCTTTAATGTGCTCAAGGTGGCAAAACAGGAGGCACAGGCCAGAGCGTTGCCGCCAAAGGTGGAACCGTGGTCCCCGGGAGCCAGCACGTGGGCGTATTTCTCGTCCACGCAGAATCCGCCCATGGGGAAGCCGCCGCCGATGCCCTTAGCAAAGGTCATCACGTCCGGTTTCACGCCGTAGAGCATATAAGCGAACCATTTGCCGCTGCGGCAGACGCCGCACTGTACCTCGTCGTAAATCAAAAGGGCGTCGTGCTTATCGCACAGCTTGCGCACCCCTTCCAGATACTCCCTGGTCGCAGGGTGGATACCGCCCTCGCCCTGGATGGGCTCCAGGATTACGGCGCAGATTTCGTCGTCCATCAGCTCCGCCAGATCCCGCAAATCCCCGAACTTTACGTATTCATGGCCCAAAGGCAGGGGCCCGTAACCTTCATGGTAATGCTCGTGGCCGGTGGCGGCCAGGGTATCAAAGGTCCGGCCGTGGAACGAATCCACCGCCGAAATAATCTTAAACTTCCTGGCGTGCTTCTTGGTCCCGTACTTACGGGCCAGCTTCATGGCACCTTCATTAGCCTCGGCGCCGCTGTTGGCAAAGAAGATCCGGTCAAAACCGGTCACCTCGCTGACCAGCTTCACGGCCTTAGCCTGAATATCCGTATAAAAGATATTCGAAATATGGACCAGCTTAGCCGCCTGGTCGGCCAGAGCCTTCACCAGTACCGGATGAGCATAGCCCAGCGCGTTTACCGCGATGCCGCCCAAAAAGTCCAGGTAAGCGTTGCCGTCCGCATCATACAGATAGCAGCCCTGCCCGTGGGTAAAGGCAATCTGATACCGGCTAAAGACCGGCAGATAATATTTATCGGTTTCCGCAATAATCGTTTTCTGATCCATTATGATTCAACTTCCTTCACCACTTCGGTACCGATGCCCTCGTCGCTGAAAATTTCCGACAGGATGGTATGCTCCACCCGGCCGTCGATAATGTGAGCCTTCTTAGCGCCGCCGGACAGAGCGGTGATGCAGGCCTTAACCTTGGGGATCATGCCCCCGTCGATGCTGCCGCGGATGATCAGTTCCTGAGCCTTTTCAAAGCTTAAAGTGGAAATAAAGCTGTTCTCATCCCGGTAATCGGAATAAATGCCCTTCACATCCGTGAGGACCAGCAGCTTTTCCGCCTTCAGGGCTCCGGCTACTTCACCAGCCACGCTGTCAGCGTTAATGTTATAGGTTTCCCCGGTGGCGCCTACGCCGGTAGGAGCGATGACGGGGATAAAGTTATTATCCAGCAGTACTTCCAAAAGGCCCGTGTTCACTTTTTCCACGTTGCCTACAAAGCCGATATCCACCAGGTTGACCTCGCCGTTTTCATATACGTCGGCCAGATGCTTCTTGGCCACGATCAGGTTGGCGTCCTTGCCGTTTAAGCCTACCGCGTTGCCGCCCAGCACGTTAATCCGGGCTACCAGCTCGGTGTTAATCTTACCTACCAGGGCCATCTCGGCGATACCTACGCTCTCGGCATCAGTAACCCGCAGGCCGTTGACGAAGGTGGATTTCTTGCCGGCCTTAGCCAGCATAGCCGTAATTTCCGGGCCGCCGCCGTGTACTACCACGGGGCGCAGGCCGGCGCATTGCAGAAAGACGATATCCTGCAGCACCTTGGTCTTAATCTCTTCATTAATCATGGCATTGCCGCCGTATTTTACCACCACGGTCTTACCCTTAAAATCTCTTAAATAAGGAAGTGCCTCCACCAAAGTGCCGATATCTTCATTACGTAACATATTAACTCCTCCTCGTATTAGGCAGCCCGACACCCCCGCCGCTCACCTCGAGCCGGCCGGGTCCGGTTAAGATAACTGCCGATCAGGTATGATATTCACCATTTATTTTAACATATTCGTAGCTAAAATCACAGGTCCAAACCGTAGCTTTCCCCTGACCCACTCCCAAATCCACCGTCATGGAGATGTCATGCTCCTTCATGGTAGGCTCCAGGGTTTTCAGGTCCACGTTCTTGTTCAGGCCGTTCTCCACCAGACGGGTGGTACCGATATCCAGGTTCAATTTATCCGGATCCAGGTCAGCCCCGCTATAGCCAGCCGCACAAGCGATACGTCCCCAGTTAGGGTCCTCGCCGAAGAAAGCGGTTTTGACCAGCGGCGACTTGGCAATGGCCATAGCGGCCAGCTTGGCGTCGGCAAAGGAAGCCGCCCCCACCACGTTGACTTCCAAAAACTTGGTGGAACCTTCCCCGTCGTGGGCGATCATGATGGCCAGGTCCTTTGCCACCTGCAACAGGGCCTGGGCAAACAGCTTATAGCCAGGCTGCTCCTTAGAGGTAATCAGCTGATTTCCAGCCAGGCCGTTAGCCAGAACGATCATGGAATCGTTAGTGCTGGTATCCCCATCCACCACCACCATGTTAAAGGACTGGTCCGCCACTTCCTTGACCAGCGGCTTGAGCAGCTCCGGCGCAATGGCCGCATCAGAGGTGATAAAGGTCAGCATGGTAGCCATGTTGGGATGAATCATCCCGGCGCCCTTGGCGATGCCGGCTACGGTTACCTCTTTACCATCAATCTCCGTCGTATAAGCGACATGCTTTAAAAAAGTATCGGTGGTCTGAATGGCCTTGGCGCACTCCTCACCGTTGTCTTTACTTAAATGGGCCCCTACTTCCTTCAGGCCCCGGGTCAATTTTTCCATGGGCATGAACTGCCCGATAACCCCGGTGGAACAAACGTAAACCTGCTCCGCCTTAACCTGTACGGCCTCCGCCGCCGCCTGCTGCATGGCGTAGGCATCTTCCAGGCCCCGCTTCCCCGTGGAAGCATTAGCGCAGCCCGCGTTCACCGCGACCGCCTGGGCATACGGGCGGGCGGCTACTTCCCGGCACACCAGCACCGGAGCCGCACAGACCTTATTCTGCGTGAACACCGCGCCGGTTGCGGCCGGTACCGTGCTCTTAATAATCGTCACATCCAGGTTGCCGCTAACCTTGATTCCCGCTTTAACGGCAGCCGTTACAAACCCTTGCGGCGTGGTCACCCAGCCGGCTGATTTCTTCATGGCACATCCCCCTCATCTTTAAACCCTCAAACTATCAGGGATAAATCGGCAATTGTTTCAGTCCTTCGTTCTCCGGCAGCCCGAACATGACATTCATGTTCTGCACGGCCTGACCGGCCGCGCCCTTGACCAGGTTGTCCAGACAGCTCATCACGATGACCCGGTTGGTGCGCTTATCCACCAGCCAGCCTAAATCCACGTAGTTGGAAGCCCGGACGTTTTTCAGCTCCGGACAAGCCCCCAGGCCCCGCAGGCGGATGAAAAATTCATCTTTATACATAGCCTCAAAAGCCGCCGTCACCTCTTCCGCCGTCACGCCGTCCTTCAGGTTGGCGTAGCAGGTAGCCAGGATGCCCCGATCTACCGGCAAAAGATGCGGCGTAAACTGGATGATCACGTCTTCTCCGGCAAATTCGCTGTAAATCTGTTCAATTTCCGGCGTATGGCGGTGGGTAGTTACCCCGTAGGCTTTAAAGTTCTCGTTAACCTGGCAGTATAAACTGCCGGCCTTCAGGCTACGCCCGGCACCGCTGGTACCGGACTTGGCATCCACGATGACGTTCTTGGTCTCGATGAGCCCGGCCTTAAACAAAGGCACCAGGGCCAAGATGCTGCAGGTGGTATAACAGCCGGGATTAGCTACCAGCCAGGCTTTTTTCACATCTTCCCGGTAAAGCTCGGTCAGTCCGTAAACCGCATGAGCCTCCGGGTCCTCATGTTTCACCTTATACCACTGTTCAAAAACCTTGTAATCCCTAAATCTATAGTCTCCACCTAAATCCACGATCTTAGTCCGGCCTCCCCTGAGAGCCTTGCCAATCTTCATGGCATGGCCGTGAGGCAGGGCGATAAAAAGTACATCGCTGTCGGCGGCTATCTGTTCAATCTCCTGCAGACTGCCCAGCTCTTTTTCTATACGCTTAGACAGATGCGGGTACATGGCGACGATATTCTCTCCGGTACTGCTTTCCGAAGTAATATGCACTATTTCTGCCTCCGGATGTTCCTCCAACAATCTCAACAATTCGGCGCCGGCATAGCCAGTGGCACCAATAACGCTTGCTCTCATATGCATCCCCCTTAAACCATTGAATTGTTTATGATTATACATCAACGATGTATAACTTTGCAAGTGTTTTCTTAAAGATTTTTCTAAAATAAGTTCTTTTTTATCAGCACTTATTTTAATAAGAAGTATTGTACCACGTTCTTTGTCATTTTACCATAGTAAATTGTAAAGTTTTTAGCGTACGAACAAGAAAGGCAGCTTAGCCTTAGGCTCATCGGTTCCCTGCTCCGCCTTTTTAGCTTTTTCCTCCCGTATTTTCATGCCCAGGTTCAGCATGGCCTTAGCCCTTTCGATTTCCTCTTCCAGTTTAGGCAGCGCCTCCGCCGCTTCTTCCACTTCGCCCCGCCAGAGCAGGCGCCTTACTTCTCTTAACATCTCGTCCGCCAGGGTCAGGGATTTTTCTTCGGGAGTATTACCATATGCCATTTCCATCCACTCCTTAAACTGGTTAATCGGTTTAGTTAAGCCGCGTCCGTCCTTACAGGCCCGACGTTCCGGCTACCACCGGCAGTTAATCTTTGATTAACTTTTATTTTACCATATATGAGGATTTAACAAAAGACTGTTTTTAGAGATTGGCAAAACTTCAGATTCTTGTTACAATAGGAAAGAAGTTTCATGCTATAATAAGAAAAGAAATAGTGATAAATTAGAGGTAATCATCATGACTTATATTCCACGCAGAAGAAGACCTAAAAAACACAACCGGCTGGCCAAAGTTTTAATCTTGACCCTGATCATCCTGGCCGGATTTATCGGCTTTAACCTGTTAGGCAAGCAGCCGGAGGTTCCGGCCGTGCCGGCGGTGAGCCAGAAGCTGGATCAGGTAAAGGACAAGGGCGCTCCCCTGGCCAAAAGTGGAGCAGCGGCCGCGGCTACGGCCAAGACCGGTGCCACCACCCTGATGGAAAAGATCCACACGGTCATGTATATTGACCAGGCCATCGCCCAAAAACGCCAAGAGGCCAAATGGGTCCCGCTGGCCCAGATTCCCAAGCACACCCAGAATGCGCTGATCGCTATCGAAGACCATGACTTTTACAAGCACGGTGCCCTGGATATCTCCAGCATCTTCCGGGCCATGCTGGTCAACGCCGCCGCCGGGGAAATCGTAGAGGGCGGCAGTACCCTGACCCAGCAGCTGGTAAAAAATATGTTTCTCAGTGACGAGCAGAGCTTATCCCGCAAGGCCGAGGAGGCGGTCATCGCCTACCAGATTGAGCGGCATTACAGCAAGGATGAGATCCTGGAGCTGTATTTTAACACCACTTACTTCGGAGCCGGTGCTTACGGCATCAAAGAAGCCGCCGCTGCTTATTTCGACAAAAAGACGACGGAGCTGACCCCGGGCGAAAGCTGCGTCGTGGCCGCCATGCCTTACGCTCCCAGCGCCCTGAACCCCTACGAGAATCCCATCGGCTGTCAGAAGCGCATGACCCTGGTTTTAAACTCCCTGGAAAAATATCAGCTGCTCACCATCCCGGAGGCTAACGCGGTCCGGGCCAATGGAGTCGTCCTGAAGGATGATTCCAAGCTCAACTTTTTGTAAGACATAAAATTTATAGGTGAACAATAATAATGAAAAAAATTATTCTCAGCAGTCTGGTGACTGTAATCATCGTCGCAGCCGGTATTCTGGCTGCGGCGGGTTATTTTATAGGAGATTATTTTGTCAATTTTGCCTTGCGGCGTGGCAATAATCTTGACAGCAGTGCGCCGCCACAGGCGCTTACCGTAGCCTTTGCCGGACAGGAATGGTATAAGCGTACGGCAGTGCCCCGGCCCCGGGCCGCCTCGGAGAACTGGCAGCTTACCTCCCGGGACGGGCTTAAATTGGCCGCCACCCACTTTGAACCGGCTCAGGAGAGCCATCAATGGGCTATCCTGGTACACGGCTACGGCTGTAACCAGACCTATATGTGGAACATGGCCCGGGCCTACCTGAGAAACGGCTATCAGGTTCTAACTCCAGATATGCGGGCTTCCGGCCAAAGCGAAGGACTTTATATCACCATGGGTGCCCGGGAAAGCGACGACCTGGCTTTATGGGCGGCCCAGATTGCCCGGGAAGACCCGGAAGCCAAGATTGTCCTGCACGGCGTTTCCATGGGAGCTGCCGCCGTCCTGTTAGCTTCCGCTCAGGCTCTACCCCCGCAGGTGACGGCCCTGGTGGAGGACAGCGGTTATACTAATGCTTATGCCATGTTCGCCAACCAGATGCAGAGCCTCTTCAACCTGCCCGCCTTCCCGCTTTTGGACTGCGCCAACTACATGGCCCAAAAGCGCACCGGGGTTAAGTTTACCGAAGCCTCACCCCTGACGGCGGTGAGAAACACGCACCTGCCCACCCTGTTCATCCATGGTGCGGAAGACCGGATGGTGCCCCCGGCCATGATGCAGGAACTTTATAACGCCAGTTCCGCTCCCGTGAAAGAAGAACTGGTGGTCAGCAAAGCCGGCCACGCCATGGCCTACGTGGTGGACCCCAAGACTTACTTTACCAAAGTCTTTGCCTTTACGGATAAATACACCGGGTAAAAACACCTCCCGTTCCAAGCTCAGCCGGCCCTAACCAAACTACCGGCCTGCGGCCCAACTTCTCCAAGCTGATAAAAGACAAAAGATATGCCGACTTTTCCCTGTCGGCATATCTTTTTTGCTTTTTTGCTTTTTTACTTTTTTTACTTTTCTGCTTAACAACTTACTTTTCATTTATTAAATAGGTGTAATTTATTTATTGCCTAGACCTGGTTTATTGATTGCCCCGGCACATTTTATTCATTGCCCCGGCCTGGTTTATTTATTGATAGGAATAGTGGACGCAGCATGGGGCATCAGCGTAATCGTATAATCCCGCTTGCCTTGTTTAGCTAATATTTCCTGGGCAATTTTCCAGGCTTCCTCCAACGTAGCCACCGGAATCTGGGAAGTCTTTCTCACAAAGTCAAAGTTCTTGGGCAGGGTTACCATGATGACCGGCTGCCGCTTGGCAATCAGCACATCGCTGAAAGCTACCCAGAAGGGAATGGAGTAGTTGGCCCGCAAATCCATTTCCATCTTCAGCATATCGTCGTACTTAAAGAAGCCGGCAAAAGAGGGCGGCTCCTTAATGTCCTGACACTCCATCAGCACGATGATGATACCGTCTTTCTTGGCGGCCAGCTCCGCGGTAAAATAAGTCTTGCAGCCCTGATAGAGATTTATATCCTTGGGAAATCCGCCGGCGCTGGCAATAACCACATCCGCCCGTCCCTTAGAAGGTACGCCCTGAATCTTCTCTACCCGTTTGACCCCTTCCAACCAGGCCTTTTCCCAATCTCCGGCCACAAAGCTGTTAAAATCCCCCTCGGCCGTATAAATACCGTTCACCAGGAAGGCTGGTTTCAAAAGACGGCAGATAGCCATCAGCTCGTCATGAAACGGATTAGTGGCAATATTACAGTTGGCGCAGGACGGGTTCGTCCCCTTGCCTACCACCGGATGCAGGGACAGGGCGTGGTGCTTCTGAATGGTCACGTTGGCGGCTACCCCCGGGCAGACACTCTTGCGCCCGCCGCCGTAACCGGCTAAAAGATGGGCAGTAATGCCGCCGGTCAGGATAACCTTATCGGCTTCCACGATACGTTTTTCCAAATATACCGGCGTGCCATGGGGCGTAGTCCCTACCAGGACGTGATTAGCCATATTCATAGCATCGTGCTGGTAGACCTTAACCCGCTTCACCACTTCTTCCCCGCAGACAATCTTATCTTCCTCCGGGGTCTGGGCCCGGTGGGTCCCCTGGGCAATCTGGATAAAGATATCTTTATCCGGCACCCCGGCCCGGTTCAATTCATCCAGGATACAGTACAGGAACTGGGCACTCTTAATCCAGCTTCTGGTAATATCGCTGACGATGATTCCCACCTTCTCGCCAGGCCGGACGACCTTAGTCAGCGGCTCCGAGTCAATCGGGTGCCGCATGGCTTCCAGCACCGCTCCGGGTACATCCTCACATTTACGGGAAGGATTACCTTCCAGAATCTGGAGGACCTTATCCTCCGGTAAATTTACGCTCTGGGTACCACGACCCAGTTTAAAAGTATACGTTGTCACTGTGAACCACTCCTTTATAAGCAGATGCCTGGTTACTTTAATATATTTACTTGCCAGACGGCCTTAATTATGATATCATTTATCAGCATTTGCTCAATCTAAAAACATTATCTATTTATATTATAGCACGCTCTGCCTGAAAGGTAAGCGGATATCTGCTTCAATATAAAAAGTTGTAGGACGGACTGCCACAGCGCCCCTATTAACGGCACCGGGTATCAGTTCCCCTGCAGCCAGTAAAAAAAGTAAGAGGTATTAACATGAATAATTTAACTCCGACCCCCAAATCTGCCAAACTCATTCGCGGCCGCAGGCTTTGGTTTAGGAAGGCTGCGGTGCAAGCTGCACCAACGCCCTTCCGCACCCATCTGCTGGGCATGACACTTTTAATCTGCATTGAACTGCTCCTGGCCTTTTCCGCCTGCGGTTATATCGTGCTGCCGCCTATTTCTATGACTACCATCCATCTGCCGGTGCTCCTGGCGGCCATCTTCTTCGGTAAATGGGACGGGGCCCTCATGGGCCTTATCTTCGGCCTGACCAGCATCATCGAAGCTTCCATCCCCCCGGTCACTCCGGCCGATGCGGCCTTTTCCCCCTGGGCCAGCGGTAATCCCTGGGGCAGCCTGGTCACCAGTGTGGGTACCCGGATAGCGTTCGGGTTTTGTGCCGGTTATATTTACTCCCAGTGCAAAAAGCAGCTGAGCCTGTGGCTGTCCCTGACCCTGGGAACCTTCCTGTCCACGTTCCTGCACGTCCTGTTCGTGTATGCCTCCCTGGGCTATTTCTTTCCGGAGACCGGCATTACCGCCCTGAACAGTCTGGTCAACCTGAGTTCCTTCTCGGGCCTTATATCCTATGTCATTACCATCTTAGCGGTCCTGCCCATCTTCTATCTTATCTCATTTTCCAAACGGGGACGCCAGGTAACCGCCGTCCTGACCGATGTAGAATACCTGCCCTATTACCGGGCCAACCTGGGCTGGATTCTGCTTTTCATCGCAGGCATAGCCGCCATCACCCTGGCCTTAATCGTCCATTTCATCCAAAATGTACAGAATCTGCTGGGACTTTACGACCAGGCCCTGGCCCTGACGACCAGACCTACCCTGACTATCCTGGGCTTCCAGTTTATCCTGGGTACCATCGCCATGTGCCTGCTGCTCTCTTTCGTCTTCACTTATTTTATGACAGTTACTGCCCGCTCCCATGAAAAATCCGAAACCGATCCCTTAACCGGAGTCTACAACAAAACGGCAGTAGCTAATTTAGTAGGCAAGCTCCTGGCCCGAAGCGGGGAAGAAGCCAAAGGCTTTTTCATCATGCTGGACCTGGATCACTTTAAAGATATTAACGACCGTTACGGTCACCTGCTGGGCGACAAGATTTTAATCGCCTTTGCCAACATCCTGACCGAAGCGGCCCGCAAGAAAGACTTCGTCGGCCGCATGGGCGGCGATGAGTTCTGCCTGTATCTGGCCGGCAACTGCAGCCGGGAGAGACTGAGCAGCATCCTGAGCGAACTGGCTTTGAACATCCGCCAGATTCAGCTGCCTGAAGGCGGCACTCTTTCCAGCAGCTTCGGCATCTGTCCCGTCACCAGCCAGACAGATTTTCTGCAGATCTATCAGGAAGCAGATACCGCCCTGTATGAGGCCAAAAATACCGGCCGCAACCGCTGGTGTTTTGCTAAGCCTGCAAAAACTGCAGGACCTGCTCATTAATCAGTTCCGCCTGTACCGAAGTTAAGTCGTGGCCGGCACCGGGAACCAGACTGGTCTGAACCTGAGGCGCCACTTTTTCCAGCCTTTGCAGAACCTTGCGGGGACTGTACAGCTTTTCGTGCTCTCCCACCATAAACAGGGTTGGTACCTGCAAAGACTGCCACTGGGCATCCGACAAAACCGTCAAATACACAAAAAAACGTTTCTTAAAACACTTAGTCCCCATATAGAGACAATGACCGAAATCACTCATGGTCAGGGCACAGCCCTGGCCTTTTTTTAATCCGTCCGCAAAAAGCCAGTTAAACAGGCCCTCGGAATATTTACCGCCCCACAGGGCCGATTCCGCCGACCGGCGCAGGAAGGTCCAGTTCATCTTAAGTACCGTGGCGCCCGGAGCCAGCAGCGCCACCTTGCGCAGGCGGTTCGGATGCTCCAGGGCATACAAAGCCGCCAGCCAGCCTCCGTAAGACATCCCGACCAGATTGATATTATCCCGGAGCCCCAGCTTGGTAAAATATTCGTCCAGCCAGTTGATGAAATCGGCCTTACGCCAAATAAGCCGGCTGTCCCGGCTGCGGCCAAAGTCATTAATCAAGTCCACCGCATAAACCCGGTAATGCTCCGACCAAGCGGCCACGTTGGGACTCCACATGAGAGAACTGGCGTTAATCCCCGGCAGCAGCACCAAAGGAGGAGCCAGCTGGGGTCCGCTTACCCTGGCATAGGTAGGACCGTAAGTAGTGTCCACCGTCACATCCACAAAAGGCACCGGCCATCTATTGATAGCCGCTTCCTGATAATACGCCAAATATTCTTTTTCCGCCGCCGCTGATTTAAACGGATAGTATGCAGGTCTCTTCATCCCGGTTCTTCTTTCCTCTGACTAATTTCTATATATCGCTTCGTTTCGTCCGAAGTCTTAACTATTATAACACATCTGGCCCGGAGAAAAAATCCCGCAGCCAAAATTTGGCTCCGGGACTAAGCTTTGGCGAATTTTGTTATCTCTGGCCGGCCTTACCTGCTAATTTAACCGTTACCCCTCTGGCAATGGTTAAGCCAGGTCTTACCTATGCCGGCCTTACCCTCTAAATCCCCCCTCCCCTCCTCCTTGCGTAAGAAGCGAAAAGACACTTTACGACAGATTTTCCTGCAAAACAGCAAACAGCTTGTCCGGTTCCACCGGTTTAGTTATATAAGCATTCATGCCGGCCCGCTTAGCTTCCTTGACGCTTTCCTCAAAAGCATCGGCGGTCATAGCGATAATCGGCACCGTCTTCGCATCCGGGCGGTCCAGGGCCCGGATCTGCCGGGCCGCTTCATAACCATTCAGTACCGGCATGCGGATATCCATAAGGATGGCATCGTAGTAACCGGGAACTGAAGCTTGGAACTTTTCCAGGCCCACCTGCCCGTTTTCCGCCACCACTACCACCATGGCTTTTTCCTTCAGGACGGCCTTGGCTATCTCCTGATTAAGAGGGTGATCCTCGCACAGGAGGATATGCTTTCCAGCCAGAACCGCCGCAGCCCCCGCCGGCTTTTTTACCACAGTTGGTGCGGCATCTTCTACCGGCACGCTGTCAAACTCGAACTGGAGGCGGAACGTAGTACCCTGGCCGGGCTGACTCTTCACCTCCACCTTTCCCTGCATCAGATCAACCACCTTCTTGACGATGGCCAGGCCCAGGCCGGTGCCCCGGGTCAACGAGGTGTCATCCCGGTTCTCCTGGGTAAAAGGTTCAAACATGGACTTTTGGAACTCTTCGCTCATACCGATGCCGGTGTCGCTGATTTCCATCTCCGTCAAGAGCCTGGTCCCGAGAATCATCTTATCGTGGATCCGGACCGTGACCGTACCGCCGCCCGGGGTATACTTTACCGCGTTAGAGAGCAGGTTAAAGCAAACCTGATTGAACCGCAGCGGGTCCAGGAGCGGCTTACGTTTACCTATAGGCTGTAAATCAAAAACCAGCTTAATCCCCTTTTCTTTACAAAGCGGCTTAATGACCGCTTCCACGTAAGCGATGAACTGCCGGATATCATAAGGCTCCGGATGCAGCTCCATCTTCCCGCTTTCTGCCTTGGCCATGTCCAGGACGTCGTTAATCAGCCCCAGCAGGAACTTAGAGGAAATATCAATCTTCTCCAGACAGTCCCTGGTCTGGGGCGGATTGTCAATCTTTTGGGCCAGATAATTCATACCGATGATGCCGTTAAGCGGTGTCCGCATGTCGTGGCTCATGCGGGAAAGAAAGTCGCTCTTGGCCCGGTTGGCCCGTCTGGCACCATCTAAAGCCTGCGCCAGTTTCTCCGCATTTTCCTGCTGCAGCACTGACAACCGCTGCCGCCGTACCACCGAGACAATCAGGGCGGCGGTAATACAGACGGCCACCACGAACAACAGAATAACCCCTATTCTAAGCGACCGGGTACGCGCTAACATAGATTTCTGACTCATGGTCGTAACCATGACCCACTGACAGCCTTCCACTTCGTTAATAGGAGTGTAGTAAGCATACTGAGGTTGATTGTTCAGGTTCAAAGACAGATATCCGCTTTGGCCGGCCTTTAAATTAGCGGCTATCGCTGCCGCCTCCTCATTATCTGCCCCGGCCCCCTGCGCAAACAACTTAATAAAAGCGCTGTAGTCTGCATTGCGGTCATGAGCCGCGATCAGTTTGCCATCCGCCGCCAGGATAAAGGTGCCGCTGCTGTAATTACGACCGTTGTCCGCCAGCTTACTCAGCAGATTATCAAAATTAGACACGCGATAGCTGCCGTGGAGCACGCCCACCGCCCGGTCCTGATAAAGAATCGGCACCGCCAGGATCACATAAGCGCTGCTGGGATCATATTTGCCGGCCTCCACGTATTCACTGGCCCGGTTCCCCTCCAAGGCGGCTTGGATATACCGACGGCCGGCCAGATTAATATTTCCTTTGCCTAAATAATTAAACGCCAGGCTGTCCGTATTGGTGCGCACCACATAGTCAAAGCCGCAGGCTTCCCGCAAGGCACTCATAGAATGGAGCATCTGTTTTTTCGTAAGGTTCTCTTCTTCGGCCAGCATCGGAGCCGCTGCCTCCAGGGAGACATAGAAATCGTTGAGTTGCTGGCTGACCACCTGGACGTTCAGGTTCAAATTCAAAAGAGCCTCCTCATGAATGCGTTCTTCGCTTTCCGACACCTGATGGATACCGATGAAAAATACTACCGCAAACATGCAAAGGATCAACAACACAGGCAAAATATAAGAGGTTACCAGGTTTTCTCTTTTTAAAACCCGTTTTATAAAATTCATGTCAAGACCTCCACCTGCATCCCTGCATAACCTATAGACCTTTTACCGTTCTATAAATATTTATAATACTAAACTACAGCTCTCTACTATTTACGATAATTATATGTCACATGATATTAAATTGCAATGAAATATCCTCAGGTAATACCTGCCGGAAATAAAAAAACGGCTCCCCGCACTGGGGAAGCCGCAAATTTTATGGTGTTCCTGGGCAGATTCGAACTGCCGACCTACCGCTTAGGAGTTTCATCTTGTTATCTAATTTTAAATAGCAAATCAGGAAATAGAAATTCTTACTAATACGCAGTTTCTAATAAAAAATGTTAGTAATCAAGTTACCTTTTTTGGTATTTTTGATTCTTACTTCTTGGCTTATCCGGTATAGTCATTACAATTTTGCAAGAATTCAACAACGGCACTAGATAGGTTTTTCTAAAGTTCTTGCTATCTGCAAGACCCAGAAACTTCATCATCTCATGCTTAGTACGCGGTTCGCTACAATAATCAACAAGAGCATCAAATTTTTTAGCCATATCTTTGGGGGTAACTTGAGGGGTAACTTGAGGGGTAACTTGAGGGGTAACTTGAGGGGATGGTCCAACAGTTGCCGTTGCAGCTTCTGAAAGAGGAATTACAATCGTAAACACGTCCGCCTCCGTAAAGACAGGCTCGCCACCAGAATACATCTGCGTATATTTATAGCTGTTTCGCATACCGCTGCCAAGCTCGTCGGCAAGGCCTATTTCCCGGAAAATCTTTGCAATGGGTGGATTTTTAGCAAACGGCTTGAAAGTCTTAAGGTTAAGATTACCATGCCCATGCACCAGGTTTGCATTCTCTGTGGTAATCTTATCCCGTTCAATCAGGAGCTTGGGGACATAACCACTGGAAAAATCCCTGTGCATTAGCAGATTAGAGATAATTTCACGCAGAATCTTGTCCCTAGCGCTGACCCTCTGTACACCGTCCATAATAAAAACATCATTCAAATGCTTTTTCCCAAATTCCATCAGACGATCATAGCTTTCTATCAAATTCGTAATAACCACATCTCTATCATCGTAGCGATCTACACTGAACACCCTGAAAATGGCGTCGGTTTTATGTTGTGGCAAAACAGACATAATCATAGAATCTGTACCAAACAGCAGGATTGCAGCCATCGTAATTCCTGTTTGATTTGTCTGCGGGTCTTCCAACATAAGTCCGCAGCTGCGCAACATCTCTTCATCAGTCATATCAACCCACGGGTGATGCTCTGTATTCACACGGGTCATACGTCTTGCACGTTCCATCAGGTCATGACGAAGGGCTGATATTGGAAGAGCCGGATAAACCTTATTTACAAAATATGTACTTTGCTTTCTAGCGTAAAGATTGAAAACCATGTCCGCATTATCTGTAATATCAATGTCTGAATCATTGTTACGATCAAAAATTCTTCCCGAGTTACGGTATACGGTCTTGCCGATTGGAACATACACATAAAGAATAATATGCTCACCAATCTTATACTGCTCCATCGTAAGATAAAGCGGAGGATACATCTTACTTGCGTTGTTGATAGTAGTTATAAAATCTTTTTTTATCTGTTCTACGCAATCTTCTTGAATCCCTAGGATTGTACCATTATCCTTTATGCCAAAGAAAATATGCCCGCCACCTCTGTTTGAAAATGAGCAGACTGTATCATAGACATCCTTTGTGATGTCTGTCGTCGATTTCTTAAATTCAACCGTCAGTCCTTCACCCTGATGGATTAATGCCATAAGTTTTGCTGGAAGCGTCATTGCATCACTCCTTCCCTTCATGTATACTTATCAAATTTTACAGCAAAAATTTCTACCATCTACTATTTATTTTAAGTTATATTATAACAGATACTCTAAGATTTCATCAATAAAAAGATTTAACCGTTTATTTTTGGTTTGTTTTTTAAAAATGCACACAAAAAAGCGGCTCCCCGAACTTGGGAAGCCGCATATTTTATGGTGTTCCTGGGCAGATTCGAACTGCCGACCTACCGCTTAGGAGGCGGTCGCTCTATCCAGCTGAGCTACAGAAACATTAGGAAAACACCTTTAAAAACCGTACTTAATTATAATATTACATTCTCGACTTATCGTCAAGGGCTTTCTCCTTTCTTTGATAGGTATAAGAAAAATATCATGGGACAATATATAGGTTGAATTTATCCTAGATTTATTATATACTGGAATTACCAAAGGAAGGACGTGATACTATGCGTATTGATACTCAGAATTTAGTCTCTATGACGGAAGCTAATCAAAACTTTTCTAAGGTGGCCCACCTGGTCGACCAAAACGGTGCAGCAGTTATCCTGAAAAATAACAAACCAAGATACGTAGTCATAGCTTATGAAAAATTACAAACTACTAAAATTGAAGATGATGCCACGGTAGATGAGATTGCCGGACGCGTGATGAAACACTACCGGAAAGCTTTTGAGGAACTGGCCAAATGAAGATTCTCAGCAAAGAACAGGTACTACGAATGCATCAGCAGCTTATCGATGTATACGGTGGAATCCCGGGAGTAAGAGACAGTCACCTTCTAGATTCTTCTCTCCACAACGCTTTTCAAACTTTCGGTGGCAGCGACCTATATCCTACCATAATTGAAAAAGCTGCTAATCTTTGTTTCAGTCTCATCAATAACCATGCTTTTCTAGACGGCAATAAAAGAATTGGCGTATTAGTGATGCTTGTTTTCCTGGAAATTAACGATTATACAGTAAAGTGTTCTGATGAAGAACTTATCGAGCTAGGATTGAAAGCAGCCTCCGGTGAATTAAATCAGGCCATGATAAACCAGTGGTTAGTTAAACATTGTGATTAAGCCGGAATTTACGTTTAGACTCTTCAAAGAAGCTATTTGACCGTGTCCAGGCCAGGGTTTATAATTAAGTTGTAGAGGCCACCCAGAAAAACGGACAGGGTTGCATCGTTAGATGTGATTACAAGTCGTCTGGGACCCTCTACGAAAAAGGGCGAGCCAGAATAAAGCACATAAGCTTATGCTTAGGGTACTGAAGGTCTGGCAACCCTTTTTATTTTAAGTTAAAAATACCTCCGGAAGCGAAGTTATTCTTCGGAACCGGAGGTATTTATTTCTAGAAAATCTAAAGTTCTAAATCATTTCTTTGGCAGCGTCTTCATGAACTTTACAAGTTCACCTTTCCACCATTTAGCGTTAGCGGTAGTTCCATGGCCTGAAGTCTTATCGCTGGCCGGAATCAAATAAAGCTTAGCATGCTGTATTTTTTTCAGTTGCGGTCCCATAACACCTAAGCAAACCGGATTACGTTCGTCATCGGCAGAATTGATAACTAACACCCGAGCCTTAATAGCTTCAAGGTTAGTGGGATTGAAATCTCCAGAAGACTCCCATTGATACAAGAAGTCATTAGCATCAATCTTAAGTGGGTTGGCAAAACTCTTTTCTACTATTTCGTCAGCCTTGGCACTATTAGGAGCTTTGCTATACCAAGCTTGTTCGCCGCCGTTAGTTCCCAGCCTGTAAAAAGTATCAGCAATCTTAACGCTCTGGGGTTGTTCCGTATAGTTACCGTTATTCCAAGCTGGATCACGACGTACGCTTTCACTAATCATTTTGCGCATCAGCCAGTTGCGACCAGACATGGCAATAGGAGTTGAAGCCATAGGAATCATACCATCCATGTAGTCAGGGTGATTGATCCCCCATAGCCAAGTCTGCATACCACCCATGGAATTTCCAATAATAAGGCGCAGATGTTTTACACCCAGGCCCTCGGTAAGCAGTCTATACTGAGCTAATACCATATCATCGTAGTCATAACGCGGGAACTGGGCTCTCAAACCGTCCGAAGGTTTGCTGGAACGACCAACACCGATAGCGTCCGGAAGAATAATGTAATATTTGCTAGCATCAAGAGGCTGTCCAGCAGCAAAAAGTTCACCGCCGAAAGCTGGATTCAACATACTCTTGCCAGTACCAGTAGTACCGTGAAGAATCAGAACAGCCTCGTTAGAAGGATTTCCCAAAGTCGTGTAGCCTATTTTAAGTTGCTGGAAGACCTCACCAGTATGAAAACGGAAGTTAGAAGCAGTCCAAACCCCTTCACTACGCTGAGCATATTCAGCGGCAAAACAAGGAATCGCAAAGGCTAAGGACATCAACGCTGCTAAGAGAAAATGTAAAGCTGTTTTTTTCCAATGATACATGATTATTCCCCCTTTGTGTTTGTCGACTAAAACTATAAGCAGAAATTTTGCTACTATATTTAAGCTAATAGTAGTAAAATTACTACTTATATTTTAGATAATTCTTTCTTTTCTGTCAATAGAATTTACAGACCTTTATTCAATATACATAAGGTATATAAGATATTATTACCGATCAAGTCGCAGCTTCGCTCGAAAAAGATATAGGTTTCCTTACCTCCGACCAGATTTTAAACCGATCGCCACCGCTTCCAGCTTTTAAAGAGGAAGCAGTGCGGATATCCAGGACCCGGTCTACATCAAAAACACGACCATCCTCCCAGACAATCTGCCTGGACATAAGGACTCCATCTTCGTTAAATGACACGTTAACAACAACGTATTTACGGGAATAAGTAGCCATATCCTCACCTTCCTAAGCGTCTTTGAAACTTGAGTTCGTAATTTAGTAACTGTTTTATAACATTTATAGGTAAGTTCTTCAAGATACATTAAATGCGAACATGAACATTTATTCTTAATAAATCTGCAAATTAAAGCCCACCGGTAGTTTTTTATACTATCGATGGGCTTATTCGTTAGAAATCAGTACCTACATCTTCATAACCAAACCAGTTAGCAGAAGCATCCCAGTAAAGACGATAAGCAATGGGAGGTCCGTATTCTCTACTACCGCCATTGCCGCTATCATTATATGGTTTGAATATTAGATAAAGTTCGCCATTCCTAACTTCTATTTCCTTCAAGCCTGTATAAGTGCTGTAGTAATTATCAGAGTTTACGTACTGAATTACCTTTTTTAATCCAAAGTCATAACCAAGGATATATGCAGCGTTATAATTATCAAAAATCGCATAAAAAAGCTTACCAGTAGCATCATCTTGTATCTGAATCGTCTTATGGCCACGATAAGGATCAAATCCCTTTAATTTGAAGCCCCATTTAGATTTCCAACCTTTATCAAAAGAAATATTATCAGTATGATCACCATTATAGTACCAGCCGGAAAATCTAAAGGTGGTTCCATTTTCTTTGAAATCCGGGGAATATCTTATATCCTCCTCATGAGGGTGGTTACGAGTAATGGCAACAGAATGAAGATAACCACTATTAACAACCGTAAAGCTGGCAAAAGCCGTTGAAGAAATAAATGTGACCAGAACCAGGAGTAAAAGGATTACTTTTTTCAATAAAACCGCCGCCTTTTTGTAAATTCATACCATATTCGACAGGAAAAGCAAAAAATAAAGCACCGTTCAGAGGCAGCAACGATGCTTTATTTTATATAAATGCAATTAAGACCAGCGTAACTTCATAAACTTGGGAAGGTTATCCTTTATAATACCTCCCAATATAATAATCAAGACCCTTTCCACATCTTCTCCTTCAGTACTGTCCGTCACGGGAAGTGAGTACTGTACTAATACATCTCCATTATCTTCTACAAAATATTTTTGATACCGGTATTTACCGTTAAACTCATTGAGCAACTTCAATAATTCTTCACGTTTTAAAGGACTCTCAATACGTACAATGTTGCCAATAGTTATATCACAAGCGGAATAATCGTCGTTAAAGGAAATTAGTATGATTAAATATTCACTTTCTGTTTTTTGCCGTAACCTAAAAAATGTTACGCCATCTTCATTAGTATCCTCATCGAACATAATGCCATCTTTTTGAAAGCGAGCACGAATTTTATCAACTATATTCATAAGATTTTTTCTCCTTTTAAATATTCATATTTTGTAGAATAAATAACAATTGATAGAGATTAATCAGAGTCATGACTGTCCCAATACTCTTCTTCCGTCATGTCTGCGCCCTCAAGCCAGTCAGGGTTATGGGCAATCTTTTGCTGACGGATATATTCCTCCGGGTCAGAACAATCGTCAAACGGGTCATGATCTGTATAATCTTCGTACATAATTCAATCCACTCCTCTCAAAAAATAATTTACAGCTTAGCCAAAAGTGCCTTAGCGTCACGGTCGCCTTTATTAGCCGCTGACTCAAGCCAATATCTGGCCTTATATAAGTCCTTAGGAGCACCTACTCCGCGCATATAGAAATCTCCGATATTATACTGGGCATCGCTAAGCCCGTTTTCAGCAGCCTTAAGGTCCCACTCAGCAGCTTTTGTAAGATTCTTATCTACGCCGACACCTTCCTCATAGCAGCGGCCAACATAGTTTTGAGCTATATCCACGTTGTTCTTGGCAGCCTCCATGTACCAATAAAAGGCCTTTGAATAATCGCGTCTTACACCGCGACCTTCTCCATAACACTCAGCAAGTTTAATCTGGGACCTGGTATTACCATTTCTAGCGGCAATCTCATACCATTTGGCGGCATTAACTGCATCTTCATCCATACCGTCCAACCCGCCAAAGCGGTAAAAATCGCCTAACGCATCTTGGCATTCAATAATGCCGTTTTTAGCCCCGGTCTCAAGACTTCTAAATCTGGCTAAACGTTCTTCTTTTAAACCCATCTGTGATCAATCCTCCTTACAAAATTAATGAAGCATACCAGCCAAAGCTATTAGAACCAGAATTCCAAAAAGGACAAAGATAAACGTGGATAAACAGCCAGCACCTAGGGCGTCGCCAGAATCTTTAATACCGAACTCGCTTGCAACATTCTTTCCTTTTTCGCCGCCGAAGCAGAAAAGACAGATTGCGATTACGAAAATAACCGCCATTACAAGAAATGCCATAATACCTCCTATTTATTATTTTTAGTTAAACCCTTGTAAATCATGCATATGACAAGGATTATCGCTATACCGAATGACCCGTGGAATATAGCCATAACAAGTAATGCGCCCACCAGATTCACCAACCTTTCATTAAATTTTCAAAAGGGGAAAAAAAATTTTGCTTTCGAGAAGGGTAAGTAACTCACAGCTATTTAAGATGGAGAAATACCGCCGCTCGCTGTACTTATCAAAGATTAAGACATTCCAGAACAAAAAAACTTGGAGAAAAAATTAAAAATGAAAGAATGCGGCTAGGACTCACACAGACGGAGTTCGCAAAGCTTATTAGCGAAGACGTTACTAAACAAAAAACAAGCCGCTTAGAGAACGGACAGAATCTGCCGGACGTATTTGAGTTGCGCAAAATAGCCATCATCTGCAGCAAGCCAATGGAATACTTTGTGGCAGACGATGATTACGAAGAACAAAAAGTAAGTGATATGAACCGCTCAGCTTACGGAATCTTTAGTGATGATGAGCTAAAAATAATATGAAAACCAGCCTATACATTAAATTATAAGATTTTATACAACTAATTTGTTCTCCCCGGGGGAGAATTAAATGTCCTAGGCAAAGTTTATAATATATAAAACAACTTAAAATAAAACTTTAATTAAGGAGGAGCTAAAATGCACGCACTACTAATTATTATCATGATACTCCTGGCACTGTTCGGAGGATTCAAATTTGCTATGGCGGTAGCAATAGCTAGCTTACTGGGGTTCACTACCGGACCAGTTGGTTTTCTGGCGGTGTTTGTCATTTATGCTTTGCTTAAAGATGATCATGACCAATAAAAAATGCCTCCGGTCGTCAAAACCGGGGGCATTAGTATTATCCAGGGCTATTTAGTTATTAAAATTACCAATCTATGCAGTACACATACTAGTTTATTCTTTGTCATGATAGTGGTCCAATAAATAACAAATATTCCATCGTTGCACATCTGGCCGATTTGAACCTTTGGCTTCAGGATTTTTCTCCAGTTCCTTCAATTCCTCATAAAACTGATACAGGTCTGGTTTATCCTGAATCTCAGAGGCAATTTCTTCATTTGTTCTGATTCTTACACCTTCATTAACCATAAAAACTCTCCATTATATTACTTAGGGCTTTCAACAACAAAAAATAAATATAAACGATATTAAATAATTTTTATTTTTAATAAAAATACACCTTTATCTTATTATAATACTTGATAAACAAATTTACAAATTAATTTTTGTAATAAAATATACAATTGTAACATATGTACTGAGTAGCCATTAATTTTTTCTCCCCAGGGGAGAATTAAATGTCATAGGCAGAGTTCATAATAGGTAAAGCAGTCTCTCTAAAATTTAACGGAAGAAGAAGCCTACCCATTAAATACAAAGTCCCCATACGGTTCAAACCGTATGGGGACGCTGTTCATTAACATTTACTATTTATAAGCAACCCTTACCAAATCTTAAACCAGACTCTCGGTCATGCCGGGAGGCATACTCCACTCCACCCTGACCCCGGTGTTAACCCACAACCTGGTAATACAGGTCTTAAAGTTATCCAGGCTGCCTAGCGGGTCCAGATCCTTAGCCACAAACTCCCGGATGGTCTCCCCTTCCGGAATAGACAGGTGCAGCTTCTGGCTTAAGAACTTTTCCACCGCTGCCTTCTGCTCCGGCAGAGTCAGCTCCACCTTAGCCGTTTTGGTGTCCGGGTCATACTCTATGTAGCCGTACCGGCCATGATAATTTATCGTGACGGAAAATTTATCCATAAGAATCCTCCTCAAAACATCAAGTAATATTATAACAAGAAAAGGCAAATATTACAACTGTTTTTCGTGAGATTAAGTCAGATACCCAAAGGAACGTTTCAGGACACTTATTCTTCCGTTGGCAGTTTCGGTGCCGGTTTCAGGCGTTCCTCCATGGGCAGAAGATTAGCCGCCGCAGTAAGCTGCGCCTGCTCATACAGATAGCTCTGGGCGCTGAGCGGCCGGCCCTTGCCGCCAATGCGCCGGTAATTACCGCTGACCTGCATCTGATGCGCGCCTACGTTGTCCTTCAGGTATACGTCCAGCAGCGCCTTAATCCTGGCAATATGGTCCTCATTTTCCACCGGGAAGAACAGCTCCACCCGGTCGTTTAAGTTTCTGGGCATCCAGTCGGCGCTGGAAAGATACAGCTTCTCCCGCCCGCCGCCGGCGAACCAGAAGATGCGGCTGTGCTCCAACTGCCGGCCTACGATACTGCGTACGGTAATATTATCGCTGATGCCTTTCATCCCCGGCCTAAGGCCGCAGATGCCCCGCACGATCAGTTCTATCTTTACTCCGGCCATAGAAGCTTCGTACAGCTTCTTAATCACCGGATAATCAATTAAAGAATTCATCTTGGCGATAAGGTGTCCGGTTCCGCCGGCCCTGACCGCGGCAATTTCCCCGTCAACCAGCTCGTAGATTTTCTCCCGGAGGCCTATGGGCGCCATCACCAGCTTATTCCAGATGGGCGGCTCCGAATATCCTGAGAGCAGGTTGAAGAAGGCCGAGGCATCGCTGCCGAACTGGTCGTTAGCGGTCATCAGGCCGATATCGGTGTACAGTTTGGCCGTGTTGTCATTATAGTTGCCGGTAGCCATATGGACGTACCGCTTAATGCCATCTGCCTCCTGGCGGACGATGAGCACGATCTTACCATGGGTCTTCAGACCCACCAGGCCGTAAATAACGTGGGCACCGGCTTTTTCCAGCCGCCGGGCCCAGATGATGTTATTTTCTTCATCAAAACGGGCCTTGAGCTCCACCAGCACCGTAACCTGCTTGCCGTTCTCCGCCGCCCGGGCCAGAGCTGCTACGATAGGCGAGTTGCCGCTGACCCGGTACAAGGTCTGTTTGATGGCCAGTACCTGGGGATCATCCGCCGCCCGGCTGATCAGCTTCACCACCGGGTCAAAGCTCTCATAAGGATGGTGCAGAAGGACATTATGAGCCCGCACCGCCGCAAAAATATCGCTGTCGTCGGGCAGATCCAGGGGCTTTTGCGGCACAAATGGCTCATAGAGCCAGGGCCACATGCCTTTATACCCGGCAAATTTAAAGAAACAGGTATCGTCCAAAGGTCCGT
>Ga0268357_100112_pt1 | contig 149281 bp, 107 predicted proteins | sample BioMet10_FD_192466 | JGI IMG/M metagenome (GOLD analysis project Ga0268357, IMG submission 192466) | Sewage microbial communities from Oakland, California, United States - Biofuel 10 (Illumina Assembly) | ecosystem: Engineered > Wastewater > Sewage > Unclassified | place: USA: California...
CAAAACACACTTACGTGACCTGTTCGATAAGACTAATTTCAATGATGTCAAAGAACAACCTGGTCCCCTTATTCCGGGATTGTTTATTTAATTTTTAACTCGTCCCGATTTTAACGGGACACTAGTGCCCGGTTATAATAAAAAGGCTTATCTTTACGTTATTCATAGCAAAAGCAAAATTAATGAAAAGAACATTCACCTTGATGATCATCCTGCTGTTTGCTCTTTACTTCAGCGAGGGTTTCAGGCAGATTACAAAACAAAGATCTGCTCAAAGTACCATTTCAGGCAATCTTTCGGATATTGCCCGGGAAGTTACGGCTATTCCCCTGGAAACAACTCCTCATTGTCAAGTGAAACAAGCGAAGATGATACGAAAAGACGGTAACGACCTGTTTCTGGTAAGCGAACGTCAACTTTATCGTTTCAATTGCAAAGGTAAATTTCTTAATCAAATCACATTCAATAAACAAAACCGAACAGAAAACAGCTTGCTGGTTTCCGACTATGTTATTGATCCTCTTCACAAACAACTGATCGTGCTTGATGAAAAGCAAAACGCACACTATTACACGTATAACGGATTTTTTTTAGGAACAAAGGACTTAAACGACGGTCGTACATGGAATTCGCTCATTCATCTTTCTTATTTCGATCACCACATCTGGGCTACAGCCGAGCGCTATGTTATTCATGAAAAATGCAGTAGACAAATATGTATGGAGCAATGGCTGTACAAATTTGATACAACATTTCAAACAATCGAAGCACAAAAAATTACCCCGGTAAATGTAGGACGTATAAATATAGAACGCAGCAACAGGCCGGAAATGGCTGTCAGCGACGGGCAAATATACGTTGAGGCCAATCCGACTCATTCCAAAGAACTTTTTGAGGATACCTTAAACCTTCTTAAACAGAAAGAAAAATATGGTCTTGTACGCACCAATGTTTATCCCTGGCGTATCGGAAGCCGCTTCCTAATTACTTGCAATGACGATTTTGAAGCTTATACTTTTTGTTTTGACAAAGAAAAAAACCTTGCATACGATAAGTTAAACGACGATTTTTACAATTCAGGGAATATCACCAGTCTTCATGCTATGGATGTCTACAGCAATACCTACTACTACTGCAAACCCAATGGCAATAAAGCTATCATCTACATTGTCCGGCTTCAAGATACAGTACTACCTGCATGAAATATTAAAACCACACAGTGCTAGGCGGAACGTTTACCAATCCAATGATATACACAAATTTTCTTCCTTGCTAATTTTCCATTTCTAATCAAAATGAGTAGATTTGCAATCTTAACGAATCATGTCATTATGGATTTTCTCATCATTCTATTTCTTCTTATCTTGAATGGACTCTTCGCCATGTATGAAATCGCACTGGTTTCATCCAACAAAACACGACTGGAAACATTTGTGAATAAAGGGAATAAAAAAGCTAAAGCCGTATTAAGACAACTTGAAGAGCCTGAGAAATTTCTTTCAATGATTCAAATTGGCATTACACTCATCGGAATTATCTCCGGAGCATTCGGAGGTGTAGCAATAGCCAATGAGCTCACTCCCTTTTTCGCCATGATTCCTCAGCTATCACCATATGCCGGTAATCTGGCGATGATAACAACCGTAGCTCTGATCACTTATTTATCGCTTATCATCGGTGAACTCGTTCCCAAATCGATAGCACTTCACAATCCTGAACAATATGCAATATTGCTTAGCCCGTTCATGATAATTCTGAGCAAGGTGGCTTATCCTTTCATATGGTTCTTAAGCCTGTCCACTAGGCTTATAAATAAGCTTATCGGGATGAAAAACGACACCTATCCAAGTATGACAGAAGACGAGTTAAAAATGATTCTTCATCAAAGCTCCGAACAAGGTGTAATCGATAAGGACGAAACAAAAATGCTGAAAGATGTTCTTCGTTTTTCTGACAAACGAGCGAACGAACTAATGACATACCGCAGAGATGTCGTTTCGCTATATCCGACTGACAGTAAAAATGAAGTATTGAATACGATCCGTGAGAAACATTTCAGCAACTATCTTTTAGTTGAAAAGGGAAAAGATGAAATTATCGGCATCGTATCTGTAAAAGACATTATTCTGATGATGGGAAATGAAAATATATTTAATCTTCGAAGTATAGCACAAACACCTTTGTTCATTCCCGAAAGTCTTTATGCAAAGAAAGTTTTAGAGATCTTCAAACTCAATAAAAACAAATTTGCCGTTGTTGTCAATGAATATGGAGGAACAGAAGGCATTATTACGCTTCATGATCTTGCAGAAAGTATTTTTGGAGATATCCTTGAAGAAAATGAAACTGAAGAGCAAGATATCATTATCCGACAAGATGGATCAATGCTGGTTGAAGCATCGATGAATGTCGACGATTTTATGGATAGAATGGGCATCATGAATTATGAGGATCTGAAAGATGAAGATTTCTCCACATTAAGCGGACTTGCCATGTACCTGACAGGAAATGTACCAAAATCGGGCGATATTTTCAATTACAAAAATCTACGATTCGAAATCATTGATATGGATCATGGAATGGTAGACAAACTATTAGTTATCAAAGAACGAGTCGCATAATTTACACAAAATAAAGAATGAAATCATACGAATACATACTGATGGACCTCGACGGAACACTGACAGATCCATTTACGGGTATCACTAAATCTGTGCAATACGCACTGAATCATTATGGAATTGTGGTAGACAACCTGACACATCTCGCTCCGTTTATCGGTCCACCGCTGGTCGATTCGTTTCAAGAATTTTATCATTTTCCAAGGAAACAAGCCGAAGAGGCCGTCCAAATCTATCATGAACGCTTTATAAATAAAGGTTGGCTCGAAAATAAAATATATGAAGGAATTGAGGACTTTCTTATCGGCCAAAAGAAATTGGGAAAGCAATTGTTTGTTGCGACCTCAAAACCGGAACCATTAGCCATCAAGATCCTGGATCATTTTAATATCTCTTCCTATTTCACCTTTATCGGAGGTGATACGATGAATCACTCACGTTCTTCAAAAGGCGAGGTAATACACTACATCATAAATCAAGGGTTTATTTCAAATAAAGACAAAGCTGTCATGATTGGTGATCGCAAATACGATATCATAGGTGCTAAACAAAATGGAATAGATTCGATTGGAGTGCTCTATGGCTATGGTAACAAGGAAGAACTTGAGGAGGCCGGTGCAGATTATATTATAAAAGATATCAAAATGCTGACGGCACTTTTGAAGGATTAACAATAACAACTAATACAAAAAAGCGCAACCCTTTCCAGATTGCGCTTTTGTATATTCTTTGTACCAACCGAATCAGGCTTCTTCTGCATCGTCTTCGTCTTCCTTCATATTATGGAAAACATTCTGAACGTCTTCATCTTCTTCAATCCTATCAATCAGCTTATTGATTGCATCACGCTGTTCAGATGTAACCTCCTTCAAATCATTCGGAATGCGAACAAACTCACTGCTCGTTACATCATATCCATTTTCATCCAGGTATTTTTGAATAACAGCATTCTTAGAAAACTCGCCATAAAGAACTATTTCATTGGTATCCTCATCATTATCAACTTCATCAACACCGAAATCAATCAATTCCAACTCCAGATCTTCGAGTGACATATCGTCTTTTTTCGCAATATGGAATACGCATTTATGATCGAACAGATATTCAAGACTACCGGATGTACCAAGATTTCCGCCGTTCTTATTAAAATAACTACGAATGTTGGCTACAGTACGTGTGGTGTTATCGGTAGCTGTTTCAATAAAGATGGCTATTCCATGAGGGCCATAGCCTTCATAATTAACTTCTTTATAATCGCTGAAATCTTTCGATACGGCACGCTTGATGGCACGGTCGACATTCTCTTTCGGCATATTCTCCTTCTTGGCCATCTGCATAAGCACGCGCAGACGAGGATTATTATCTGGATCCGTACCGCTCTCGCGCGCACAGATTGTAATTTCCTTGCCTAATTTTGTGAAAACGCGGGCCATATTCCCCCAACGTTTAAACTTTCTTGCTTTACGGAACTCAAACGCTCTTCCCATATTATTTCTTTAATTATATTATTAATTATCTTAATTGTGCTCCTAATTTCTGGCTCATATTGTCGGAGAGCTTTTTCATTATAGCATCTATCTGTTTGTCATTTAATGTCTTTTCCTCATCCTGCAAGAAGAAACTTACAGCGTATGATTTTTTACCGACAGGAAGATTTTTTCCTTCGTAAACATCAAACAAGCGAATATCTTTCAGAAGCTTACGCTCACTCTCGGCAGCGACTTTCTCAATCTCAGCAAACTGAACCTTCTTATCAACCAATAAAGCAAGATCACGCTTTACTGCAGGGAATTTAGCTATGTCAGAGAAACTTACTTTGTTTTTCTTCGTTTCACGCATCAACTGTGTCCATGACAATTCAGCAAAATAGACTTTGGCATCAATATCCGCTACCCTACAAAGCTTTTTATCGACAACACCTAATGAACCCAATTGACGTCCGGATACAGTAGTTATAGTCATTCCTTCCGAATAGATATCATTGCTTAATGTCCCAAAAATCAATTTTTTCATACTAATGCCCAAACGATTCAGTATATTGATAACATAGGCCTTCATTTCATAAACAGATGATTCTTCATCCGGATGAGCCCAGTTGTTTTCCACGCGCATTCCATTTAGCCACAAAGCTAAATGATAGTCTTCGCTAAATTCAGCCAAAGCCTCACCATCCTTTTTCTTATCTATGTTATAGTCATAACAGTTGCCAAACTCAAAGAAACGGATCGCGCCATTCTTATGTTTGATATTATATTCAGCACTTTCAAGCCCACCGAACAGGAGCGTCTGACGCATACAATTTAGATCAGCGCTGAGCGGGTTTAGTAACTTTACACAATGCGCTTCCGGATAAGTTGAAAGTTCAGTGTAATAAGCTGAACGCGTCAGCGAATTATTCAGGATTTCATTGAATCCGGCGCCACAAAGCTGTTCAGAGATAAGTTCCTGCATCTTGTAGCTGTGATCAGTCGGAGTCTTATAGCTTAAACTTGAATTAACATGCTCTCCAAACTCTACATTATTATATCCGTAAACACGGAGAATATCTTCAATCACATCCACATCACGCTGAACATCAATACGATATACAGGAACATAGAGGGTTAATTTTTCTTCTGTCTCATCAATTATTTCCATCTCCAGACTCTCAAGAATGCTCTTGATTGTCTCTTTAGGAATCACTTTTCCAACTAAAGAATTTATCTTATTGTAAGTCAATTCAACTGTATATGGAGCTACAGGTGAAGGATATACATCTCGTATAGCACCTGTTATCTCACCGCCGGCGACTTCCTTTATCAACATAGCAGCACGCTTCAGTACATAAACAGTCTGGTTTGGATCCAGACCTCGTTCAAAGCGGAACGAAGCATCTGTATTCAATCCGAAACGGCGGGCTGTCTTTCGAATCCATGATGGATGGAAACAGGCAGATTCAAGAAAAACGTTTGTTGTTTTTTCTGTAACACCAGACTCAAGTCCACCAAAAACACCAGCAATACACATAGGCCTGTTTATATTACAAATCATCAGATCGCGGGCAGTTAATATCCGTTCAACGCCATCAAGAGTCACAAACTTTGTACCTTCAGGATAAGTCTTAACGATCACCTTGTTACCTTCGATCTTGTCGGCATCAAATGAATGCAAAGGCTGACCCAACTCAAACAAAATAAAATTAGTAACATCCACTACATTGTTTATAGGACGCAAACCTATCATCTTCAGATGATTCTGCAACCACTCAGGGCTTTCCTTTACTGTCACATTCTTGATTGTCAATCCTGTATAACGAAGACAAGCCTCTTCGTTTCCAATTTCCACATCAATAGCCGGAGCATCAACATCAATCTTAAAGGCATCAACATTCGGACGTTTTAGCATAGCAGGTTTGCCGTTTTGCTTCAAATACGCAGCCAAATCACGGGCAACACCATAATGAGAAGTAGCATCTACACGATTCGGAGTGATATCTATCTCAATAACGTAATCGCTCTTAATATTGTAATATTTTTTTGCAGGAGTACCAACCAAAGCATTATCAGGCAAAACTATAATTCCGGAATGATCTGCACCTATGCCAATCTCATCCTCGGCACAAATCATGCCGTTCGATTCAATGCCACGAATTTTAGAGCGCTTGATTGTAATACAATTATCACCATCGTACAACTTTGTTCCATTCACAGCAACAACGACTTTCTGCCCGGCAGCTACATTCGGTGCACCACAAACAATCTGCAAAGGTTCCACTCCGCCTACATTAACCGTCGTGATATGCAAATGATCTGAATTAGGATGATCAACACAAGTCAATACTTCGCCGATAAACAATCCTTCCAATCCACCTTTAATGGTTTGAACTTCCTCTACTCCATCGGTTTCTAGACCAATGGAAGTAAGAGCTGCTGCTACTTCATCAGGCTGTAAATCGAAATCAAGATACTCTTTCAGCCAGTTGTATGATATATTCATTCTATTAAAATTTATTCTTCAAAAAAAAACGATGGCACAAAGGGTTTAGCGCTTTGCTCACATTTTTGACGGGCAAAATTACAAATAATTCTTTAAAAGATATAGCATTGAGCCGATTTAATTGCTTATAGTCTCAATTTCATATTTCTAAAATTTCATAGAAATTATTGTATAAACGACTTTCCATAATAAAATGAAAGATTATATTTTTTTTAATTTCCTCTTAACTTAACGTACAAAAAACATTAAGTAGAATGGTCTCCATTTTTCCAACTATCTATATAAAGGAAAGTTATGGTATTTGGTACATAATACAATATGTTCGGCATAAATACACTAACCTTTGTATCTACCACAAAAACAATGCTTTAAAACATATAAATAATTTATTAAGAACTTATCTTTCATGGTAATTTTGCATTGCTTATTAAGAAAATAACGGAACAGCATATGTCAGACAGACAAATCAATCCACATATTTCAATAGACTGTGTTCTCTTCGGTTACGATGGAGAGGATTTGAAAGTTTTATTAGTACAACAAGTAAATAGTCAGGAAAGACAACCTATGGGACGCATGAAACTTCCTGGAAGTATAATATATGACGACGAAGATCTGGATGAAGCTGTCCGTCGTGTTCTTTATGAACTTACTGGCCTGAAGAATATCAATATGATGCAATTTCAAGCCTTTGGTTCTATCAACCGAACAAGTAACCCGAAAGACACCTCCTGGTTGGAACGATTTCACAGTTTGAATGCATCCATCGAACGGATAGTAACCGTCGCCTATATTGCGTGGGTAAAAATTGATCATCACCTGAAGCAACTTACTTCACAATATCATGCCTGCTGGTTGCCTATTGAAGATGTTGGCGAATTGGCTTTCGACCATAATCAGATCATTTCGGCAGCAATCCTCCGACTACAAAAAAATGTAGAGAGTACGCCTTCAATCCTTTATGATCTTTTGCCACGCAAATTCACGATGTATCAAATTCGCCATTTACATGAACGTATTTTCGACAGAGAATTTGATCCTCGCAATTTTCATAAAAAAATGCTTCAGATGGAATATATTATTCCGCTGAACGATTATGAGAAAGACGTTAGTCACCGAGCGGCCAGATATTATAAGTTCGATCGTAAAATTTACAACCGGAGCATTCATAAAGTCTTTTAAGTAAAGTATACTTATCAAAGCATAAATAATTTTTCAACAACAATAAATCATAAAATTATGGCAAACAAAGAATTTTTCCCCGGAATAGAGAAAATCAAATATGAGGGGAAAGGCAGTAAGAATCCGATGGCATATCACTATTATGATGCCAATAAAGTTATCATGGGCAAACCGATGAAAGACTGGCTTAAGTTTGCAATGGCATGGTGGCACACGCTGGGTGCTCAAGGAACCGACCAGTTTGGTGGCGATACAAAAGCATTCCCATGGAATGAAAATGCTGATCCGATGGCAGTCGCAAAAGCTAAAGTCGATGCCGGTTTTGAAATCATGCAAAAGCTGGGTATTGAATATTTTTGCTTTCATGATGTTGATCTCTGCAAAGAAGCTGACACGATAGAAGAGTACGAATCCAACATGAAAGAGATTGTTGCATATCTAAAACTAAAAATGTCGGATACAGGCATCAAACTTCTTTGGGGCACAGCCAACATCTTCGGCCACAAACGCTACATGAACGGTGCTGCCACAAATCCGAACTTCGATGTTGTCGCCCGTGCTGCCGTACAACTCAAGAATGCTATTGATGCAACAATCGAACTCGGTGGAACAAACTATGTATTCTGGGGCGGACGCGAAGGCTATATGTCATTGCTGAACACCGATCAGAAACGAGAAAAGGAACATTTGGCAACAATGTTGACTAAATGCCGGGACTATGCTCGTGCAAAAGGGTTCAAAGGAACATTTCTTATTGAACCGAAACCCATGGAACCCACAAAACATCAATATGATGTAGATACAGAGACTGTCATTGGTTTCTTGAAAGCACACAACCTGGACAAAGATTTCAAAGTAAACATCGAAGTTAATCATGCCACATTAGCCGGTCACACGTTTGAACATGAACTGGCTGTTGCTGTCGATAACGGAATGCTGGGTTCCATTGATGCGAATCGAGGTGATTATCAGAACGGATGGGATACCGATCAGTTCCCAATCGATCATTTCGAACTTGTTCAGGCAATGCTGCAAATCATCCGCAATGGAGGTCTGCATAACGGAGGTTCAAATTTTGATGCCAAGACTCGGCGTAATTCTACCGATCTTGACGATATTTTCATTGCTCATATCAGTGGTATGGATGCGATGGCTCATGCTTTGGAAAGCGCAGCAGATATATTGGAGAATTCACCATATCCTCAGATGTTCAAGGAGCGTTATGCCTCTTTTGATGCAGGTAAAGGTAAAGAATATGAAGAAGGTCGTATGACTCTTGAAGACCTTGTAGCTTATGCAAAGCAGCATGGAGAACCTGAACAGATCAGCGGCAAGCAAGAGCTATATGAGGCCATTGTAAATATGTATTGACAATAAATTGTCCATGGAAAATACGAACGGAAGTAAATTATACCTCTTCAGCATAGTCCTTGTGGCTGTGCTGGGAGGTCTTTTATTCGGATACGATACAGCTGTCATCTCCGGTGCTGAAAAAGGATTACAAGCCTTTTTTCTAAGTGCCACGGATTTTCATTATACGGAAGCCATGCACGGATTTACAGCATCAAGTGCATTGATTGGTTGTATTATCGGAAGTGCGCTATCAGGGCTTTTGGCTGCCCGATGGGGAAGAAAGAAATCACTGATATTTGCTGGAATATGCTTCTTCCTGTCAGCTTTAGGCTCATTCGATCCTGAGTTTTTGTTCTTCAGCCACGGTAAACCGACATACTCAATACTGGTTGCTTTCAATTTTTATCGTATCCTCGGAGGTATTGGAGTAGGTTTGGCTTCAGCTATCTGTCCGATGTATATTGCCGAAGTGGCACCTACAAATCTGAGAGGAACGTTGGTTTCCTGGAACCAGTTTGCGATTATCTTTGGTCAGTTGGTTGTCTATTTCGTCAACTTCCTTATACTTGGTTCGCATAAGAACCCGATTATTGATACGGTTGAAGGTGTGGTCACAGTCATGGCAGGATCTGATCCCTGGACTATCGCAACAGGATGGCGTTATATGTTTGGCAGTGAAGCATTCCCGGCCGGATTATTCACCCTACTAATTTGTTTCGTTCCCGAGACACCCAGGTATTTGGTTCTTACAGGAAGAAACAATGCAGCCATTCACGTTTTACAACGCATCAACGGATTGGAAAAAGCGAAGATGATTCTCACCGAAATCAAAGCTACAGCAGAAGAAAAGCACGAGAAATTGTTCAGTTACGGATGGCTGGTGATCTTTATCGGTATCATGCTGTCTGTATTTCAACAGTTCGTCGGCATCAACGCTGTACTCTACTTTGCTCCGCGAATATTTGAATCGATGCACATGGGCGATCCGATGGTACAGACAGTCATTATGGGCGTTATCAATATCCTGTTCACCGTTGTTGCCATCCTGACTGTCGAAAAGTGGGGACGCAAACCGCTCCTCGTAACCGGTTCTATTGGAATGGGAATCGGTGCGGCTGGTGTCGCGTTAACAAACCTGTTTGATCTGCCGCCGCTTATATCTGTAGTTAGTATCATGTTCTATGCTGCTGCATTCATGATGAGTTGGGGACCTATATGCTGGGTACTTATTTCAGAGATATTTCCAAACACCATCCGAAGCGGAGCTGTTGCCATTGCTGTAGCCTTCCAATGGATTGCCAACTTCATCGTATCGTCGACCTTTGTCCCGATGTACAACATGCAGCAAGGCGCTATGGGTGACAAATTCGGTCATTTCTTTGTGTACGCGCTTTACGGAATTATCTGCTTCATCGCTGCAATATTCGTATGGAAACTGGTACCTGAAACGAAAGGGATGACACTCGAGCAGATGAGTAAGATGTGGAAGCCTTCTAATAAGAAATAGATCTGTCTTGACAAATAGCTCTCTGAATTCTAAAAAGATTACCTACTTTTGCAACTGATCTTATAAAATAAAGAATGATGCGAATAGATATATTAACTGTTCTTCCCGAAATGATTAACGGGATGATTAATTGCTCAATAGTAAAACGTGCACAAGATAAAAAACTGGTGGAAATACATCTCATCAACCTGCGTGATTACACCAGCAATAAGTGGCGTCGTGTCGACGACTATCCTTTTGGTGGTGAAGCCGGCATGGTGATGCAGATCGAACCCATCGATAAAGCCATCCATGCACTGAAAAGCGAGCGCGATTATGATGAAGTGATTTATACTTCACCTGACGGCGAGATGTTCAATCAACCGATAGCCAACAGCATGTCACTTTTGAACAATATTATTATTCTATGCGGTCATTACAAGGGTATCGATTATAGAATCCGCGAGCATCTAATCACAAAAGAGATTTCCGTTGGCGACTATGTACTGACCGGAGGTGAGCTGGCTGCAGCCATCATCACTGATGCTGTTGTCAGGCTGATTCCGGGAGCTATCGGTGATGAGCAGAGCGCTCTCTCGGACTCTTTCCAAGACGGATTGCTGGCTCCGCCGGTCTATACACGTCCAGCGGAATATAACGGATGGAAAGTACCCGATATTCTACTTTCAGGAAATGAACGGAAGATTGAAGAATGGCGTTTGCAACAAGCCCAGGAACGAACGGCGCGATTGCGTCCGGACTTATTAAAATAATTTTCTCAACAATAAAAAAAGCTAAATAAGAAATATTTGAATATGAATACAAAATATTTGATAATGACAGCACTAACCATTTCTCTGCCGGTTTTCTGTCATGCACAACAGCAAAATTATCCTTTCCGGAATCCGGATCTGCCTATCGACCAACGAATCAATGATCTGTTGGAACGAATGACTCCGGAAGAAAAAGTCGGACAGATGATGAATGCAACAAAAGCCATCGACCGACTGGGTATTCCAGCCTACGACTGGTGGAATGAAGCACTTCATGGCGTTGCCCGCGCAGGTAAAGCGACTGTATTTCCACAGGCCATCGCCATGTCGGCCTCTTTTGATGATAAAGCACTGCTTAAAACATTTACGATGGTGAGCGACGAAGCCCGTGCCAAGTATCATCAATCGCTAAAAGACAATACATACAAGCAATATTACGGATTGACATTCTGGACACCTAATATCAATATCGTACGTGATCCCCGCTGGGGACGCGGCATGGAAACATACGGAGAAGATCCGTATCTGACATCACGCATGGGAGTGGCTGTAGTCAAGGGATTACAGGGCAACGACCCTAAATACCTCAAAACTCATGCATGCGCCAAACATTACGCTGTTCATAGCGGACCAGAATCTACGCGCCATTCATTCGACGCGTTTGTAAGCCCGCGCGATTTATGGACAACCTATCTGCCGGCTTTCGAAACATTGGTCAAAGAAGGCAATGTACAGGAAGTAATGTGCGCATACAACCGTGTCGACGGCAAGCCTTGCTGTACAAGCGACAAACTACTTATAGACATCCTCCGCAACACTTGGGGATACAAAAATATCATCCTTTCCGACTGTGGTGCAATTGCTGATTTCTGGCAGAAAGACGAAAATACGCCACGACACGAAACGCATCCTGACGCCGAGAGTGCCTCTTCTGCAGCGGTATTGAGCGGAACAGATCTGGAATGTGGCGATAGCTATCATTCGCTGATCAACGCGATGAAAGAAGGGAAAATTAAAGAAGCCGACCTGGATGTTTCACTCCGCCGACTGCTAAAAGGACGTTTCGAACTGGGAATGTTCGACCCTGACGAACGCGTATCATATAGCCAGATCCCATATAGCGTTGTCGAATCACCCGAACATATAGCACAAGCCAGACTGATGGCAAGCGAGAGCATGGTTCTTCTGAAAAACCAGAACCATATTCTGCCACTCAACAAACAAATCAAAACGATTGCTATTGTCGGGCCAAACGCTGCCGATTCAACAATGCTCTGGGCTAACTACAACGGCTTCCCAACGCATACAGTTACTATCCTTGAAGGAATACAAAACAAGATAGGAAAAGCAAAAGTTATCTACGAACAAGGTTGCGAACATGTTGGAGACTCAATCACTATCGATGGACAACGCGTTGCTGTGAACTTTTCTTCTACAGTTGACAAGGTAAAGAATGCCGACGTAATTTTATTTGTTGGAGGTATTTCACCACGCCTTGAAGGCGAAGAAATGCCGGTAAAAGTGAAAGGATTCAACAAAGGCGACCGCACAGATATTGAAATTCCTCAAATTCAACAGGAGATGGTTAAAGCTCTAAAATCAACCAACAAACCGATCGTTTATATTCTTTGCACAGGTAGTGCTTTGAATCTGAGCTGGGAAGAAGAAAATACAGATGCGATCCTTAACGCCTGGTACGGAGGACAGGAAGCCGGAACAGCAGTAGCTGATATTCTATTTGGAGACTATAACCCCGCAGGACGTCTGCCAGTCACTTTCTACAAATCTATTGATCAACTTCCAAATTTCATGGATTATAATATGAAAGGTCGCACCTATCGTTATATGACAGAAACACCACTATATCCTTTCGGTTACGGATTGAGCTACACAACATTTGATTATCGTAATGCTAAACTTTCGGCCAACACAATCACAAAAAATCAGAATGTCACATTGACACTGGATATTGCCAATACAGGCAAACGCAACGGCGACGAAGTTGCACAAATCTATATCAAGAATCCAAATGATCCATCAGGTCCAATCAAAGCACTAAAGGCTTTTAGCCGTGTCAATATTAAGGCCGGAAAAACACAGAAGGTCAGTTTTCTGTTGGAACCAAAAGCCTTTTGGTCATTTAGTGACAACACGCAGACGTTCGAAGTCCGCCCTGGAAAATATCAAATTCTATATGGCGGATCTTCAGACGACAAAGCACTTAAAAGCATAGAGTTAACGATAGAATAAAATCAATTCAGTTACAATCTAAACGAGCCTCTCAACTTGTAAACAAACAAGATTAAGAGGCTCGCTTTATTTTATCGACGAAATAGTTTTTCTCTGATTTCTTTCTGATTTTACTCTAGAAAAAGGCACTCTTCAAATCTGTATATTAACACTACTTCAGAGTGACAATGCTTTCTCGAACTCTTTACTGAAAATCACTTGATATAGCTCACAAGAAACTTTGCATGTGATAAAGGAGATGTGGTAATAGTTTTCGTGTCAGCCGGAAAAAGGACGGTTTGCCCTTGACGAACATCCAACGAATTTCCTTTGTCATCCTTTAACGTTGCTTTCCCATCCATACAAATATAGATAACAAAAGAGTCGAAAGCAGAGAAGTCTCTGGCAAAAGGCTTGTCTATCTCCAATAAATCGGTTGTAAAATATTTGCAGGAAGCCAACTCGACCACCTCGTTCTTGAGAGGTTCATAATGTGTACGATAATCAGAATAAAGCGTATAATCAATAGCATCTTTTGCCTGTTCGGTATGCAACTCTCGTCCATTGCCATTGGCATCCTTGCGATTATAATCGTAAATACGATAAGTGATATTGCTCGTCTGCTGTATTTCTGCCACGAAGCAGCCTGCACAAATAGCATGAACACGTCCGGCCGGAATAAAGAACACATCGCCTTCAGACACCGGATAGCAACGCAAAACATCCATGATCGTATTATTTTGAACGCGCTCCACGTATTCTTCAGGAGTGATCTGTTTAGAAAAGCCTGAGTACAAAGCGGCACCCTCACCGGCATGAATGACATACCACATCTCTGTTTTTCCAAATGAGTTATGACGTTTCTTTGCCAGTTCATCATTCGGATGAACCTGAATCGACAAATCAGCATGCGCATCAATAAACTTGATTAGTAGCGGGAAACGCGAACCGAACTGTTCCATCACCTTTCCTCCTACCAGCTGTTTGCCATACGTACTAATAAGTTCATCCAGAGATTTGCCTTCGAAAATTCCGTTATCAACAACAGAAAAATTTTCATCTACATGCGAAAGTTCCCAACTCTCGCCAATACTATCCTGACCAGGGGTAATTCCTTTAAACGGGCAGATAGCTGAACCGCCCCAAATAATTTTTTTCAGGATCGGCTTAAATACCATTGGATATAATTGCATATTCATTGTTTATTTGTCTTTCTTTAATTTCAAAACCAAGGCTGTACGTGCCGGAATATATAATTTGAGCCAACCTTTCTTCTCTTTTTCATACAAAGCATCGTATTGCGTGAGATGATGAACAGCATCATCCGAAAGACCGAAACCTCCGAACTGAGTCGCATCCGTATCCAACACTACTTCATACTCGCCTTCAGGAACCAGCAATCCATAATCCGTAAACGACTTCACCGGATTAAAGTTGAAAACAAACACCAGATTCCTGCGCATATATGCCAGTATCTGATCCCCATCGTTGTCCCAAACCTTATGAATAGGCATCGCCTGAAAATTTCGGACGTTTTTTATCACTTTCAGCATCTCCCGGTCAAAATCGCTCAGAAAATGATACTTCAAGTTCATATCATCCTCCAGATTCCATTGACGACGTGCATATTTATATGACCAACCATTGCCTTCACGCGGAAAGTCAATCCATTCAGGATGCCCGAATTCGTTACCCATAAAATTCAGATAAGCACCGTTGATTGTTGTAGCCGTCACCAGACGAATCATCTTGTGAAGCGCCATACCGCGTTCAACAACCGCATTACGATCGCTCGTCTGCATATGCCAGTACATATCAGCGTCAATCAAGCGAAAAATAATCGTTTTATCACCAACAAGCGCCTGATCGTGACTCTCAGCATAACTGACTGTTTTCTCATCCGCACGACGATTTGTCGTCTCCCACCAGATCGAAGACGGCTTCCAGTCTTCATCTCTTTTCTCCTTGATCATCTTTATCCAGAAGTCAGGGATATTCATAGCCATACGATAATCGAAACCATAACCGCCATCTTCAATCTTTACTGCCAGGCCGGGCATTCCGCTCACCTCCTCAGCAATAGTTATAGCGTTCGGATTAACCTGATGTATCAATTTGTTGGCCAAAGTAAGATAGGCGATTGCATCGCCGTCCTGATGACCATTGAAATAATCGGCATAGCCGCAGAAGGCTTCACCCAAGCCATGACTATAATAAAGCATCGATGTAACGCCATCAAAACGAAATCCGTCAAAATGATATTCGTCAAGCCAGAACTTGCAGTTAGAAAGCAAAAAATGTAACACCTCATTCTTGCCATAATTGAAACAAAGTGAATCCCACGCCGGATGTTCACGCCGGCTGCCACCATGAAAATACTGATCATAAGAACCATCGAAACGGCCTAGCCCTTCAACTTCATTCTTTACTGCGTGACTATGCACAATATCCATAATCACGGCAATGCCCATGCCATGCGCCTCATCAATCAGTTGCTTCAGATCTTCGGGTGTTCCGAAACGCGACGAAGCGGCAAAAAAACTACTCACATGATAACCAAACGAACCATAATAAGGATGCTCCTGAATAGCCATAATTTGAATAGTATTATAGCCTTCACCGGCTATGCGCGGCAACACATTTTTCCTAAACTCATCATACGATCCGACCTTTTCTTCATTTGAAGCCATTCCTATATGGCATTCGTAAATTAAAAGAGGTGAAACATCCGGCTTGAAATTCTTGTATCGGAACACATACGGCTTTGCCGGATTCCAAGCCTGCGCACTGAATATTTTTGTATTACTATCTTGTACAACTCGCCTGATCCACGCAGGAATACGTTCACCGGAACCACCATTCCACTCTATGAACAATTTAAACAAATCACCGTGATGCAGCATTTCTTCTGCCAGCTTAATTTCCCAAGCACCATTTTTCAAAGACTTCAGACGGTACTGTTCGTCTTTCCTCCAGCTATTAAATGTACCAATCAGATAAATGTCGACGGCATTCGGTGCCCATTCTCGAAATATCCATCCATCGTCCATTTTATGCAGCCCAAAATAAAGATAGCCTGAAGCCATATCCGACAGAGATTGCTTTCCGTTGTCCGTTAGACTCTTCTCTTTATCTATTGCGTATTGACAGCGACTCTCAATAGCTTCTCTATACGGCTCCAACCATGGATCATTTTTGATCAGATTGAGTGACTTCATACATTTATTTTTTAAGTTGACAATTGAAAATCCTTTGACAAAAGTAATATATCTTTTACCGGAAATCAAGAATTCAATTACATTAGTTTCTAATAAACATAAAAGTGGAACCACTTTCACAAGCAGTTCCACCGAAAAAGAGGTTTTGAATGTGTGTCTAAATATACTTAAAAATCGAACCTTTATTATAACTTGTTGATATCATAATATCAATCTTTACTTAACTCCTGTACGTGTATCCCACCACATTTGCTGACCCCAACAATAATTAACAGAATTTACAGCAGCAGCTTTCACATTATCTGCATTATACAAATATTCATTATTTGGATAAGGCAAACGGAAAGGTTGAGTATTATGGGCATCACCCCAAACAGAAGTTAAAGAAATATAGTTTGTTGTTGGGAAGCCTGTTCTACGATATAAACACCACGCTTCAAAATTATTCTTAAACAAAGCGACCCATTCGTCCCAATATATACGATCTTTTGTTCCATCCCATTTACCTGCACCAGTTAAGTATGTATCTGCATCCGCATCAGAAACATTATTTTCTTTCATTGAAAGACGAACAGCCATTTCATAGGCCTCTTTAGCCGTTGACCCTACACTATAACCCAGCATAGCAGCTTCAGCCTTAATATAATAAACTTCACTAGCTTTCATAAATGGAGTAAACCCTTTTGCATCATCACGATACATTGCTCCAATACGAGAGATGGAATATAAATTAGCAGGTTGTTTGGATGGGCCATTTTGAAAACCAGTATATTCATTAGCATAAACAACATAAGAGTTACTTGCCAAACTATAATGACCAGCATAATGAGCTATCGAAGCAATACGTGGATCTTTTGTATTTTTCATATGATTAATAAAAATATCTGACATACCATGATCATCACGACCGCCATACATATTATCATACCATCTTTCACGATAATCACCAGAGCCTTGCCACCAAAAATAACATTGATCATCAGTAGATTCCATAACCGGATATTTTGAGGGATTTTGAAAAATTTCTTCCACTGTACTCTTTGCCAAAGCCGAAGAAACACCAGAAATACGCATGGCTAAACGTAAGCGAAGAGAATTACAGAATTTCTGCCACTTAACCATACTTCCTTTATAAATAAAATCACCTTCGCCCAATTTATCTGAACCAAATCCTGTTGACATTTCATCAGCTACAGTTTTTAAAGCACTCAAAATAGCAGGATAAATATCCTCCTGTTTATCATATTTAGGATGCAGAACGCCCTCTCCACCTTTCATCGCTTCCGTATATGGAACATCGCGCCAACCATCTGTCAGATATGCCCAACAATAATTCTTCCATATCTTGCACACCCAACGGATATTTTTATAAGAATCAGCCTCTGCTTCCGTCCTATCTAAAACATCTTGAAGTTGTGTATTAGCATAATAGCAGTAATACCAACGATTACCGTAAGTATTATTAGTAGGAATAATGCCACTCATTTTATCCAAATATTGAATCTTAACAATGTAACCAGCCCATGTACCGTAACCATCCATATCACCTCCAAATTGATTAGCAGCATATTCTTCCATATAACCCAGCATATTTGTATAAGGAGCTGAGTCAAATGCATCCGGATCCGTATTTATTTTATCAAAATCGCCAGTACATGCAAATAAAGATGCAGACATAAAAGCGATTGCTGAGTATTTAAATATATTCTTCATAAATTTTTCCTTTCAATTAAAATGTGAGACTTACCTTAAAACCTAAGCTACGTGATTGAGGAACACCTGCTTGTTCGAAACCTACACCACGACTATCACTGGATACGCCACCTGCTTCAGGATCCAAACGCATCGTATTCGACTTATCAACCCAAAGAAGAGCCAAATTAGATCCGATCAAAGACAAATTCGCTCTAGAAATATATTTTGTCTTCACTAACCACGCTTTCGGGACTTCATAAGAAATATATGCTTCACGCAATTTCAAAAATGAACCCTTGAAAATATACATTTCAGCAACACCTCCACTTTCATACCAAGTTTGTGCATCCGTCTGTATATCATTTTTTGAATAACTACCATCTGCATTTTGCTTCACAAACTCAAGGTTTGGCAATACATCAACACCCGCTACAATCGCATGTTCACGCACATCACCTTCAGCCGTTATCTTAGCCGTCCCAGCTGCATAACCATGACTCATAGACTGAGACCAGATATCGCCACCAATACGCATATCTAAGAAGAATCCCGCAGTAAAATTCTTATATGTAAAATCGTTACGCAACCCTGTAAGGAAATCAGGTGTAACATTACCTATAACCTGCGCAGATTTAGATTGTATTAAACCTCCGTCAGAAACCAGTATCTTACCATAATTAGGATCACCTTTCTTTACGCCATCATCTTCACCCAAACGATAATATCCATCACTAACCAAGTCTCCCCATTTTTCACCTTCACGAGCTTGAGTAGCAATACCCCATGTCCAGCCTATACCATATGTTTTAATATTTAACTCAGGATATAAGCTTTTAACTTTACTCCAATCCTTAGAAAAATTCCAAGTAGCTGACCAGCTAAAACCCTTTGGATTACGAAGAATATCTCCTTTCAACTGTAATTCAATACCTTTACCTTGAATCTCCCCAGCATTAATTAACATTGAGCCAAAACCGACCGTATTTGAAGTGGTAACACTCAATATCTGATCCTTAGTTGTTTTAAAGTAATAAGCTCCGTCAAAATGGAGTCGATTATCGAATAAACCAATCTCTGTACCCACTTCCCAAGTTCTCGTCTTCTCTGGTTTCAAATTATAATTAGGATATTGAAAACTCTTATACGTTAAACCAACACCATTAAATGTACTTGACTGTGCATAATAATAGCTTCTATTACGATAAGCACTCGTAGCAGAACCAACTTCTGCCCAGCCACCACGGAATTTCAAGAATGAAAGAACACTGCCCTTTAATGATTGGAATGACTCTGTTGGAATCCAACTTAAACTAAATGAAGGATAAAAAAATGAATTATGAATTGTAGAGCTCCAATCATTACGAGCACTCGCATCTAAAAATAATTGACTCTTCCATCCAATAGAGCCAGATGCATATACTGAATTAGAACGGATGTGACTATGATCCATTGTTGCTATAGCATCACCTGATTTATTTGACATAGTATAGACTCCAGGCATAATTAATGCAGAAGCACCCATATTGTCATAAGCCCAATTCAAATCACGATAGTTACCACCCGCAACAGCTGAAACATTAAAATCACCAAATGTCTTATTAAATGTAGCCAAAAGATCAAGATTCAACTCTGTATTCTTGGTTGTACTCTGAGAGAATCTTCCATTAGGATAATCATGATCAAAATAAACACGCTCAAAAGTACGAGCATTATAAAAATCAAAGCCCATACGACCTTCTATCTTCAGAAAATCAAAAGGCTTATAAAAAAGAGAACTCTTTGCAAATACACGATCACGCTGAAGACTATTCGTATTCTCATTAACATCAAAATATGGATTCATATGATAATTACTATTCCAATTATAGAATGTATAATTACCTTGTTCATCTCTTTCATCCCAATTTGCCTTTAATGATTTCATATTCATTTGACGTGCATTCCACAAAAATAAACTGTTAATAGGGTTTGATCCACTATAACCTTGATTTGGCAAGTTATTACTCTCGGTACGTGTATAATTAGCACTCATATTGAAATCAACATATCTATTCAATACAACATCTGTATTAAACTGTCCTGAATAACGACGCTGATCCGTATTAGGAATAGTGCCCTTTTGATCCCTATATGACAGGGAAACACGTGTACTCGCCTTATCGCTCTTTGATAAAACAGAAACCATATGATTCATAGAATAACCTGTCTGAAAGAACTGATTAATATTATTCTTCTGTGAAATCCATGGAGTAGACTGGCGAGTCCCATTTACAACAGGACTATCGAATTGAGGTAATTGCAATCCTATATCCAAACGAGGACCCCAAGATTCATCTACACCATCATTAACTCCCCCCCCTTGTCCATCAGCATAAGAAAATCCATATTTCTGAGCATATTCTTGATAAGTCAAACCTCCTCCATTCAAATTATAATAATATTCACTTCCGGTATAACCTTGTCCATATTTATTCTGCAATTTAGGTAATGTAGAAACACGGTCAATTGTAATATCTCCATCATAGGAAATTGTTACGCCATTGGTCTTTCGACCATTCTTGGTTGTAATCAAAATAACACCATTACCGGCACGCATACCATAAAGAGCCGCAGAACCACCCTTTAATACAGTCATAGACTCAATATCTTCAGGGTTAATATCATTCAAACCCGAACCGTAGTCAACGCCTTTATAGGTATTATCACCAGAACGCTGTGTATCATTTGAAATAGGTACACCATCAACAACAATTAAAGGTTGTTGATCATTTGACAAAGATGTATTTCCACGTAAAGAAATACGAGAAGAAGCACCAACTGAACCTCCAAATGTATTAATTTGTACACCTGCAACTTTCCCAGCCAAAGACCCCGTAACACTTAATGCACCAGCTTTAGTCAATTCCTCTGATTTAACCTCTTGAATTGCGTAACCTAGTGATTTTTTTTCACGTGTCAAACCCATAGCCGTTACAACGACTTCACTCAAATTTTGAGAATCAGATTCAAGGATAATCTTTAATCCATTCTTTACGGCCACCTCTTGCTTTTTCATACCCACATATGAAATTTCCAACGTTTTAGCATTGTTTGGTACATTCAATGAAAACGCACCGTCAATGTTAGTAACAGTTCCATTCGTTGTTCCTTTAACAACGACCGCGGCCCCGATGATTGGCTCATTGTCATCACCGGAGATAACAGTACCTGTTATCTTGTGAGTCTGAGCCATCGCTAAATTTATGCTTGCAATCAAGCATAACATCAAGTAAAATACTCGTTTCATACACACAATCTGTTAATGTTAATAATTAGAGTTTTATAATTCTTTCATTTCAAATTCACATTTGATTGTCATCTATACACACATTTTCAATTAAAATATGCTTTAAATATACATTCCACTAAATTAATCTTTGCGTGAAAATCCAAATGCATGTTAACCCACTTGCAAAAATACAAATAAAAGTAATGTATACAATAATTATAGCAATAAAGTTCAATTTTATATTTCATTTAATCAATTTGACAGGTAAACATGCGATTTATTTGTTAATTGGATACATATTGACAATCATATATCCTATTTTTAGTCCAAAATTTTAATATCTGTTATATCAATTATCGCCAAAAGGAGAAAGACGCCACACAAAAGGCCCCTGGCGAAAGAAAGAAATCAAAAAATAATACATAATTCACCTTCCACAGAATCGTATTCAACAAGCTGATGTGCACATCAAAAATCAATAGCAATAATAAAACAATGCAATACTAAGGCTGATGAAAGTCGGTAGAAGAAAATATCAAAGCATCTTGCTTTATCAAAAAAACAATATTACATTTGTTGCTATACATTATTATATATATATCACTTAAAAACAGACGTACCATGAAAGTAATAAAAATTATCTTGTCAACATTGTGTCTGTTCCCAGCCATCGGACTTTGGGCACAACAATCAGCAAAGGCTCCTGTTATAAAAATAGACGGTGGAGAAATAAGCGGTGTTTATAGCGACAAAGATCCTTCAATCGCCATCTATAAAGGAATTCCTTATGCCGCCCCGCCTGTTGGACAATTGCGTTGGAAACAACCACAACCGGTCAAAAGTTGGAAAGGCATTCGCAAATGCGATCAGTACGGAGCCGCTTCATTGCAAGCTGACAGAGGTCCCGTAGGAGCTAACAATGGAGCCGGTATCGACTATGTAAAAGAGTTTTATCAAGCCGGAGACCCTGTCCGCAGTGAAGACTGCCTGTATCTGAATGTCTTTACAACAGCTCCAGCTACGTCAAAAAAGATGCCTGTGATGCTTTGGATCCATGGAGGTGCATACACCGGAGGCTTTGGTCATGAAATTGAATTTGAAGGCGATGCGTTGGCAAAAAAGAATGTCGTGTTGGTTACAGTTAACTATCGTCTGGGAATGTTAGGCTTTCTGGCACATCCGTTGCTTACATCCGAAAGCGGTTACGGCAGCGGAAACTACGGATTATACGATCAGTTGGCTGCTCTCAAATGGGTTAAGCGGAATATTGAACACTTCGGTGGTGATCCGAATTGCGTAACTGTCTTTGGACAAAGTGCAGGTGCAGGAAGCGTACAAGTTCTCGTTTCTTCGCCTCTCAGTAAAGGATATATACAAAGAGCTATCATTCAAAGTGGCGGTGGACTGAGCGGCATCATTAATACCATCACTCAGGAAAGTGCAGAAGCTTCAGGCAAAGCCATATTCGACCATGCCGGAATATCAACACTTGAAGCAATGCGGGCTTATCCGGCCGAAAAATTACTAGGCCTCTATTACGACTACATGAAAGAACAAAAACACTTTAGTCTACTGCTTCGTCCAAATGTCGACAATCAGTTGATTCCTAAAGATCTAACTACAGCAGCAAACGATGGTGATGAACTAAATATCCCTTATATGATCGGCTACACTACCGATGATATAGCCCCCGAAACAATGGCCAAAGCTGCCTCCAACTGGAGTTTACTCCTTGAAAAACAAGGACGAAAACCTGCCTACGTTTATCATTTCGACTATAAGCTTCCGGGTGACAATGCAGGAGCATTCCATTCGTCAGAGCTATGGTTCGTATTCGGCACTTTGAAAAACTGCTGGCGACCGTTTCCGCCGAGCGCTTATAATCTGAGCGAACAGATTATGAGTTATTGGACAAATTTTGCTCGTACAGGAGACCCTAACGATTCTTCTTTACCGGAATGGAAACCTTATACAAAAGAATCAGCCTATATAAAAATACTCAAACCAAAAGAATAAGCAGATAAAAATATATCTCCTGCTTTCTTCCGGCGTTGATAATTGTAAAATCTTATTCATAACCAGTTTTACATCTTCTGCGAAAGAAGTTTTATACATATCCTGAAGGATTTTCCTGTTTGTACTCACTTATTTATCGTCTCACATATGTGGAACGGTCGTCTCATATAATATGAGCCGATCGATTCATATTATATGGAACGGTCGATTCATATATATGAATCGATAAAAATATAGGGAGGTTTACAAAAATATATCTTTACATTTGCTAAAACTTATTCTAATATGTACAAAAAATTTCACTAGAACAACAAACAAATACAATAGACAGATTATTTGTTTATGCACTAATTCCACTAATGGGTTATTATATATGAACTATGCTTGCCTATGATCAGGCAGGAAATATTTCAGAGAGCGTTTGTGCCATGTCATCAATATCGGCATCAGTCGTATCCCAGGATGTAACCAGACGCGCTTCGTTTATTTTCTCATTCCACATATAGAAAAAATACTTTTCTTGTAACTTTTCAAGTTGTTCAGGTGGAATCGTAAAGAAAAGCTGGTTGGATTCGATTTTCTGTGTGAAATGGATCTGTGGATATTGATTCAGAACAGAAGCCAGTTTTAATGCTGCTCTATTTGCTTTTTTGGCATTTTCCAGCCACAAATCATTTTCCAAATAGGAAATAAATTGAGCAGAAAGATATCGAAGTTTCGAAGCCAGTTGAGCCGACTGCTTACGAAAATACTGCAAGTTTACACTGATTTCAGGACGGAATGATACAACCGATTCTCCCATCATCATACCATTCTTTGTTCCTCCAAAACTCAAAATATCAACGCCGGCATCAACCGTAGCCGCTTTCATCGAACAATTTAGATACGCACAGGCATTAGCCAGACGAGCACCATCCATATGAAGATACATATCATGCTCATGCAACAAATCAGCAATAGCCTTAACCTCATCAAGGGTATAAACTGTTCCCAGTTCAGAAACCTGCGATATGTAAACGGCTTTGGGCTGTGAATGATGGCAAACGCCAAAGTTAATCAAATGCGGACGGATTAGTTCCGGCGTTAGTTTTCCATCAAGTGTTGGTATCGCTACAAAAGCACAACCCGTCATACGAGCGGGAGCTCCGCATTCATCTACATTGATATGTGCAGTTGAAGCACACAAAATACTATTGAAAGGGCGTGTAACAGCCTGTAAAGCGACAGAATTGGCTCCGGTGCCGTTAAATACAATAAATGGAGAAGCCAGATCACCAAAAACCTCTTTTATCTTTGTTTCCGCAGAAGCTGTCCAAGGGTCGTCTCCATAACCCAGAGCATGATTATCATTAGCCTTAATAATTGCATCCATTATTCGGGGATGCACACCCGAATTGTTATCACTAGCAAAACTTCTCATCTCGTTTCTTTTATAAATCGAGATCAAAAGTAATAAAATAAGCGGGAGCATCTTTCGACATTCCCGCTTATTTTTAAGAGATTTTCTAAATATTATTTATGAAAATCTTTCAACTTCTTCTGTAACTCCTGACGAGCAAAGAAGATACGACTTTTAACTGTTCCCAATGGAATACCCAGTTTCTCGGCGATCTCATTGTATTTATAGCCGCTGAGAAACATAGAAAAGGGAACTTTGAGATCATTATTAAGACCGTTTATAGCTTTTGTAATCTCCTTGATCTGACACGATCCATCAGGAGAATCAAATCCTGAATCACTGGCAACATCCAAATTATATAAATCGATGCTTTGGTCAACAACAGTCTGCGTACGAACTACACGATGGTAATTGTTTATAAAAATATTACGCATCACCGTTAAAACCCATCCCTTAAAATTGATATTGTCAACAAACTTTTCCTGATTGTCCAAAACCTTGAGCGTTGTGTCTTGCATCAAATCTTGGGCATCATCCCGATTCGCTGTGAGCATTAGTGCAAAATTCATCATGTTTTCTTGCATACTCAATAATTTTTTCTGAAATTGCAACGCGTTCATAATATTTGTTTTTATAGAGTTGATATTGTTTAGATCTTCCCTCCCTTTAAAGGACTCTACAAATATAATAAAAAAAATTGAAAGTGGAACATCTTTTTGAATTATTAATATTATGAGTGGTAACTTAGTATATCAATTGATTTTTAAACCGTAGAGAGAATACAATCGTCACAAAATATAAAATATAGAGCACAATTGTTACCATTTGGAACATTTTGTAAAATAAAGAGAGAATATATAAAATGAAGAAATACTTATACACTTTGCAAACAATATGCTTCATGTTTCTTATAGCAGGGGCATCGACAGCACAGATACAACAAAAAAAGCCCATTGTCTATCAGATTGATATAAAAAAGGAAATAAATCAAACAACTCGGCTTTACCTTAGTAATGGACTAAATGAAGCAAATAAGCTTCAGGCTAAAGCCATTTTAATACATATGAATACCTATGGTGGGGTTTTAGATGCAGCAGATTCAATGCGTACTTCAATTTTATATAGCCGCATCCCCGTATATGTATTCATTGATAATAATGCCGCATCGGCCGGAGCTCTGATTTCCATCGCATGCAAAGGCATATATATGCGTGAAGGAGCAAATATCGGTGCAGCTACTGTTGTCAATGAAACAGGCGCAGCCCTGCCTGACAAATACCAGTCATATATGCGTTCTTTAATGAGGTCGACAGCTGAAGCACACGGACAAGATACCATTATCCACGGAAAAGATACAACCTACCAATGGAAACGCGACCCGAAAATTGCCGAAGCCATGGTAGATGAACGTATTGCTATACCAAATTTAATCGACTCAGGCAAGGTATTGACTTTTACAGCCAAAGAAGCTCTAAAGTGGGGTTATTGCGATGGTATTGCGCAAACTATCGATGAAGTGATCACTAAATATATAGGTTACCAGGATTACAAACTTGAAACCTATGAGCCCGGTTGGTTTGATAACCTTAAAGGTTTTCTGATGAATCCCATATTGCAATCTATCCTGATTGTCATTATTATTGGTGGAATCTATTTTGAAATGCAAACCCCGGGAATCGGTTTTCCTTCTATTGCTGCCGTTATTGCAGCTATCCTTTATTTTGCTCCTCTCTATATGGACGGACTGGCCGCTTATTGGGAAATCATTATTTTCATTATCGGCATATTGCTCGTTATGGCAGAGATCTTTATTATTCCCGGCTTTGGCGTTGCAGGCATAAGCGGCATCATCTGTGTGATAGCTGGGCTTACAATGGCTCTGCTTGGAAACCGCTATTTTGATTTTCATACGGTTGGAAGTGTAGATGTAAGAGACGCGGTATTTACGGTTCTGGCCGGACTGATCTTCGGCTTTACCCTCACACTTTGGTTATCAGATAAGATAGGCAAGAAAGGTATATTTAAAAAAATAGCCTTAAATGCGGATTTGGAAGGAGCCGTGTCGTCTCCCAGCTTAATTTCTTTAGTCGGGAAAAAAGGGATGGCTGCCACCGTACTCCGCCCGTCGGGAAAAGTTTGGATAGATGGTGAATTTTACGATGCCGTATCAGAATCGGGGTTTATTGAAAAAGGCGACAAAATAAAAGTCATCCGTTTCGAAAATGCCCAGCTTTATGTTGTAGCCGATGGTGTCTTCTGATAAACAATTTGCTTGTTTATGACTGTATATTGAAGAATACGTAGCGCTAACAGATCACTCAGAATATTTTTTGCCGTAAAGTAATTGATATGACCTATGCGGCAAAACTGACCCATTGTTATATAGGTATGCTCTTCCAAATAGACAAAAAGATGTTCAACAGGTTTACCAATTTTCAAAAGAATTCCTTCGCTCTTATGCGCTTTTTGCCAAGCGCGCATAAGGATATCATTGGCAAGAATATTTTCATCGGCAACGCGAATATAAGCTTTATAGCAATCATCTTTATCGGGGGCTGTATGCGGCTTATCAATACTAGGCGCAATGTAAACTTCGAGCACTGTTTTTCCATTTATTTCCCATCGTGTGGCTCGGAATGGCACTTCCGGGCGTGTGTACATCTTTGAGGCCGCCTCAATCATATAATATTCTTCTTCACTTCGAATGCCGGAAATGTTACCATTATCCTTAACGCCAATCAATAAACGACCACCGTCAGTATTGGCAAAGGCACTCAATGTGCGCGCAATCTTCTTACTGTCGCTCACCTCATACTTGAAATCCAACTGCTGGTGTTCACCCTGTTCGATTAATTCTTCTATGGGATGCTTCTTCATTTCAAACATCTATTTCGACAACAAAATTAAAATAAATAGCTAACTTTGTCAACTGAAAAACAAGAGAAACATGTCACAAATACCATCACTCATATCGGATTTAGCTGTCATATTAATCTCGGCAGGATTAATTACCTTGTTATTCAAAAAGTTGAAACAGCCGGTTGTCCTGGGATATATCGTTGCAGGTATTTTAGCCGGACCGTCAGTCAAGTTAATTCCAACAGTATCAAATGTTGAAAGTATACATATTTGGGCTGATATAGGTGTCATATTCCTGCTATTTGCTTTAGGGCTGGAGTTCAGTTTCAAAAAGCTAGTTAAAGTAGGCGGTACTGCTACAATTGGAGCAATTACAATTGTTATTGGAATGATGACACTGGGTTATATAACAGGCCTTGCTCTTGGCTGGGGACACATGAACAGCCTTTTCCTGGGAGGAATGCTCTCCATGTCGTCGACAACAATTATTTTCAAAGCTTTTGATGATATGGGGCTGCGTAATCAGCGGTTTGCAGGTGTTGTCTTCGGAATTCTGGTTGTCGAAGACCTATTTGCCGTATTACTAATGGTCTTGCTATCAACTGTTTCTGTCAGTAAGCATGTAGAAGGAATGGATTTGCTATACAGCGTCGTTAAATTAGGTGTATTTCTGCTTTTCTGCTTTGTTGTGGGCATTTATCTGATTCCGTCGTTTCTGAAAGCTTTCAAACGCTTTTTGAATGATGAAACATTGCTCATCGTTAGTATCGGCCTTTGCCTTGGAATGGTAATCATTGCTACAAAAGCCGGATTCTCATCGGCTTTGGGTGCATTTATTATGGGTTCCATACTTGCTGAAACGATTGAAGCCGAACATATTGATCGGCTAATCAAACCGGTAAAGGATCTGTTCGGCGCTATATTTTTTGTCTCTGTCGGAATGCTTATCGCACCTGAACTGCTATGGGAATATAAGATTCCTATCTTAATTATTACGGTTATTGTCATAATAGGGCAAATCTTGTTTGCAAGCTTTGGTGTATTACTATCAGGTCAGCCGCTGAAAATTGCCATTCATACAGGTTTTTCGTTAGCACAAATAGGTGAGTTTGCATTTATTATTGCCTCTCTTGGACTTTCATTAGGTGTCACAAGCCATTATTTATACCCGATAGTCGTTGCCGTCTCGGTTATAACAACATTCTTTACGCCCTATATGATACGTTTAGCGGATCCGGTATGTCGTTACGCCGATCAAAAAATGCCGCAATCGTGGAACCGGTTTCTCATTCGCTACTCATCAGGCTCAAACACTATTCGACAAAAAAGTACATGGAATAAGCTTATTCATTCATTGATTCGAATTGTAGGTACATATACAGCCGTTTCATTGGTCCTCATTTTCACATGGTTGCAATTTGTTTCACCAATCATCATAAAATGGCTTCCCGATTTTAAAGGCAGCATTATTTCATTAATTGTGATATTGTTGGTCATATCTCCGATGTTGCGTGCCATTATGATGAAAAAAAATCATTCTGAAGAATTCCAGAGACTCTGGATGGATAGCAAATATAATCGCGGACCACTCGTTTCTTTAATCATTCTTCGTATTTTACTTTGCATTGGCTTAGTGATGATTCCAGTAACCAGACTATTAAACATAGCTATTGGCCTTATGCTCGCTATTGCAACTACCGTGATTGTAATTGTCATGCTGTCAAAAAGGCTCAAAAGACATTCCATATTGATGGAACGACGCTTCTTTTCGAATCTGACTGCCCGGGAAGTAGAAAAAAACAGAAAAGCGCCTGTTACTGAACGATTCACCAATCACCTGCTAGAAAGGGATCTTCACCTCGCCGATTTTGAAGTGCAACAAAATTCTCCATGCGCGGGGAAGACATTGAAAGAATTAAATTTCAGACAATTATTCAATGTCAATATAGTTACTGTTATGCGTGGAGAAAAGCGCCTCAACATTCCCGGTGGAGAAGAACGGATCTTTCCATTTGATAAACTTGTTGTCGTGGGAAACGATGACGATTTACTTCATTTTCGTGATTATATTGATATGCAATACAAATCAATACCTGCAATGCAACCAACAAATGAAGTCAATATCGAACAATTTCTTATAGTCAGAAGCTCAAACCTTATTGGCCACACTATCCGCGAATCCGGAATCCGTGATAAAGCAGCCTGTCTTGTTATTGGCATTGAACGAGGCGACACCTCAATAAAAAATCCTGAGCCTTCAACAATCTTTGAAGAAGGCGATGTGGTTTGGATTGTTGGCGAACATGACAAGGTACTTCTTCTGAGTGATGGTAACATCGTACAATAAAACTATACATTATATATAATATGAAATTCATTGGAATTATTCCTGCTCGCTATGCTTCAACACGCTTTCCCGGTAAACCGTTAGTTGATATGCTCGGCAAACCCATGATTGAACGTGTATACGAACAAGTTAAAGATGTCCTCGATGCAGTATGGGTAGCCACTGACGATGAGCGCATTGAAAAAGCCGTCAAGCAATTCGGAGGCAATGCTATCATGACTTCCTCCAATCATCGTAGCGGAACCGATCGCTGCTATGAAGCCTATTGCAAAATCGGTTCAGGATTCGACGTCGTAATCAATATTCAGGGAGACGAACCCTTTATCCAACCGAAGCAAATAGAGACTATCAAAACTTGTTTTAAAAAAGATGATGTACAAATTGCTACGCTTGTCAAGCCTTTCGATGCTGACGGAGATTTTGAGAGCACACTTTTCAATGCGAATTCACCTAAAGTTGTATTGAATAAAAATAATGAAGCCATGTACTTCAGCCGTTCAATCATTCCATATATTCGGGGAAAAAAATACGACGAATGGCTTCATAACCATGTGTTTTATAAACATATCGGTCTTTATGGTTATCGTGCTGAGACATTAAAACAAATCACACATCTTCCACAATCTCCTCTCGAACTGGCAGAAAACCTCGAACAACTGCGCTGGCTCGAAAACGGATATAAAATTAAAGTGGGTATTACCGATTTGGAGACTATCGGAATAGATACACCCGCAGACATGAAACTGGCTATAGAATTCTTATTGAAGCAGAAGAAATAATACAAAAACAGAAAACAGGTTGTACACTGTTTCCATTTTCATTGAGTCGCAAAATGTAAAAAAGGATGATCCGCTACGGCTCATCCTCTTTTCTTTTTCTTTATCCTTACAAATTATCTTTTCTTTTTCTGTTGTTGCTGTTGCCGCTTCTGCTGATCAACCATAGTCTGTTGTTGTTTCTGCATATCTTCCAAACGCTTCATAAAGCCTGATTTCTTAAGCGGTCTCTTCTTATTCTCTTCCAACTTCGCAAGCAATTTGTCTTCATCAATTGCATATCTGAAAATCATTGTCTGTACAATAGTGATTAGCAGTGAAATGAAATAATAATAGGTTAAACCTGAAGCATACTGGTTAAAGAATACCATCATGACGACGGGCATCAGATACATCATAGCTTTCATACCAGGCATCTGCTGCTGTCCGGTATTTGTCATATCCATATTAAATTTGGTATAGACAATATTCGTAATAGTCATCAAAAGACAGAACAGACTGATATGATTGCCGAAATAAGCTGTGACAAGCGGAATATTTGCATTCCAACTAACAATGGCATCGTATGTTGACAAGTCCTGCGCCCACAGGAAACTCTGATGACGCAACTCAATGGTAGACGGGAAAAACATAAACAATGCAATCCAGATTGGCATCTGCAATAACATAGGAACGCAACCGGCCATCGGACTTGCTCCCGCTCGACTATATAATTCCATCGTTGCTTTCTGACGTTCCATGGCTTTATCTTGTCCCGGATATTTTGCATTGAGTTCTTCCACCTGAGGACGCAATACGCGCATCTTTGCCGATGACAAATAGGATTTGTATGTCAGAGGAAACAAGATTGTCTTTACAATCAATGTTAACAAAAGAATCAATATGCCATAACTATGAATAAACCCGCCAAGGAAGTTAAACAAAGGGATAACAAAATATTGATTTATCCAGCGGAATAGCCCCCAACCTAATGGTATAATTTTTTCCAGATCAAGACGCTTATCTACAACGACTCCCTTATCATAGGATTGCAGCAAAGAAAACAAGTTCGGACCAAAATAGAAACGCATATCCGTCGCCTTTGCTCCCTTCAAGTCGAATGGTACTGATGTGGTCGTTTTATATTCCTTCATGTAGGTTGTATCGTCAGGAAGTGTTTTTAAATCGACCGTTGTCGATTCAAAACCCTCGCCGTCAGTAATCAATACGGACGAAAAATACATATCCTTATAAGCGATCCAATTCAAACGATTAGTTAACTTCTTACTGCTGTTACGCGTCTCATTCAAGTTTTCAACATTATCGGCAACAAACTTGTAATATACCGTGGCATAACGATCTTCAAACTTGCGTCCTTTCTCCTGTTGCGGTGCTTTTGCCTGCCACAATAGATCGAAAGAAGTTGTTCCGGGAGAAAGAACTCCGTTCAATCCTGTTCCTTTAACAGAGAACTTCACCATGTAATCGCCTGGATTCAATGTATAGATAAAATCAAGATAGCTGTTTTCGCCTGCATTCAAACGCATAGTCAAACTCTTGCCGTCAGCGCTTTTGAGTGGTGTAAAATAGAGGTCACTCGTATTGATAACACGATTTTCAGCCGTCACAAGGGTAAAATCAAATGTTGAATTATCCTTATCAAACAAAGTAACCGGATTACCTCTGAAATCGTCATATTTTTTCAATGAAACCGACTCAATACGCCCACCTTTATTACTAAGACACATCTTGATCACTTCGTTTTCAAGAATAATTGTACTGTCGTTGCCAGTCATAGCCGGAGCAAACACTCCGTAAGTGTTTTGCAATTTTGCCACTTGATCTGAATCTGATGCAGCAAGGAGACTATCGCTTGGTATAGCAGACTTCTTTTCGACTTTTTGTGCTTCCAATTGCTTTGTCAGTTCGACTTTTGCAACCGAATCTTGCATATGACGCTGCGCCTCCAGTTGTTCGGGACTAGGCCTGTTAATCCAAGTAAAAATAACCAGAACAATACCGATAAGTATAAAACCTAATACTGTGTTTTTATCCATTTATCAATCTTTTTTTGCGTTTTCGACTGCAGCTTTGACGAATCTCACAAACAGTGGATTCGGATTTACAACGGTGCTGTTGTATTCGGGATGGAACTGTACACCGACAAACCATTTCAGTGTCGGAATTTCCATTATCTCGACCAGACCTGTGTCAGGATTCTCACCCACACACATCATGCCGGCTGCTTCAAACTTACTCTTATATTCATTATTAAACTCATAGCGATGACGATGGCGTTCCTGAATATGTTCTTTTCCATAGGCCTCGTAAGCTTTCGAACCTTTCTTAATTACACATTCGTATGCACCTAAACGCATAGAACCACCCATATTCGTAATGTTCTTTTGCTCTTCCATCAAGTCTATTACTTTAAATGGTGTATTCGGATCCATCTCGGTCGAGTTTGCATCGGCCATACCCAATACGTCACGGGCGAACTCTATTACCATACATTGCAAGCCCAAGCATACACCCAGACAAGGTATATCATTTTCACGAGCATACTTAATGGCAGCAAACTTTCCTTCAATGCCTCGCTGTCCGAAACCCGGAGCAATCAGAAGACCATCCATATCCTTCAGTAACCCTGCAGCGTTGGCGTCGTTGAGTTTCTCCGAATGGAACAAATGCAAATCCAGCTTGCGATCATTATATATAGCGGCCTGAAATAGTGACTCATCAATAGATTTGTAGGCATCCTGCAGTTCTACATACTTGCCTACCAGACCGATTTTTACCTGTTTTGTAGCTGCATTCATCCTGTTGAGGAAATTATGCCAGGGTTTCATCTCCGGTTCCTGACCGGCTTCGAGACCTACTTTGCGAAGAATAACCTCATCCATCTTTTGCCGCTGAAGAACCAAAGGAACTTCATAAATTGTTGGTACGTCAATAGATTGAATAACGGCATCTTTAGAAACGTTACAGAACAATGCAACCTTGTTCAGAATACTCTCACTAAGTTCATGTTCTGTACGGAGAATCAGTATATCCGGTTGGATACCCAACTCCTGAAGTTGCTTTACGGAATGCTGTGTCGGTTTTGTCTTATACTCTTTTGCTGCTGCAATATAAGGCACATAAGTAAGATGAATATTAACGCAGTTCTTGCCCATCTCCCATTTCAGTTGACGGACACTTTCGATGAACGGCAACGATTCGATATCACCCACGGTTCCACCAATCTCAGTAATCACAAAATCATACTTGTTCTTCGAACCAAGCAGTTTTACATTGCGTTTAATTTCGTCAGTGATATGAGGAACGACCTGAACCGTCTTCCCCAGAAAATCACCGCGGCGTTCTTTATTAATCACATTCAAATAAATACGTCCAGTAGTAATATTATTGGCACGCGTTGTCGGAACATTCAAAAAACGTTCGTAATGTCCTAGATCCAAGTCGGTTTCACAACCATCCGCCGTCACATAGCATTCGCCATGTTCATAAGGATTCAACGTTCCGGGATCCACATTAATATACGGGTCGAATTTTTGAATGGTCACTTTGTAACCTCTTGCTTGAAGCAGTTTACCCACTGATGCGGAAATTATTCCTTTTCCAATTGAAGAAACTACACCGCCTGTAACGAAGATATACTTTGTATCTGCCACGATTGTATATATTTTATATTTCTTATATTACGCTTTTTAAAGCGACAAATTTACGTATTTCAGTTCACATTACAAAGGGTGATGCCTTTTTTCATTCTTTCGCACGACAAACTATCCATTTTATAAATAATATCCGATTGTCGTTCAACAAAGGAAACATCAGCTCATTCCAGTGAAAACCCTCCTTCAGGTAAGTAGATTCTTGTTCCCAAAAAGCAGAAGCGAAGATAAATAATCATCAAATTCAGAATTTCTACCATATTTACCTATACCTTTGTGCAACAACTGATAAGAAAATGAAACTATTAATTATAGAAGACGAAAAAAGTTTATCCGACAGCATCGTGAGCTTTCTCTGTACCAGAGAATATGTTTGTGAACAAGCCTTCACCAGTGGCGAAGCCTCGGCTAAGATTGCCTTATATGTTTACGACTGCATCCTGCTCGACCTGATGCTCCCCGATGGTAACGGCTTAGATCTGTTCGAAAAGATCAACAAGACAGCTCCCGAAACCGGTGTAATCATCATCTCTGCCAAAGATTCCGTTGATGACAAAATCAAAGGTCTGGCTAACGGTGCCGACGACTACCTGGCCAAACCTTTCCATCTGTCGGAACTTGCCATGCGAATCTTCGCACTGATCCGCCGACGGAACTTCTCCAACAACAATATCATCCAAAGCAACACACTGACAATAGATCTACTGAGCAAGAGCGTGACCGTTAATCATAAAGCCATCGATCTGACCAAATCCGAATATGAATTGCTTCTTTTTCTAATCAGCAATAAAAACCGCGTAGTTTCTAAAAACTCCGTAGCCGAACATTTGAGTGGAGATATGTCAGACATGCTCGACAACTTCAACTTTGTCTATGCACATATAAAAAACCTGAAGGCCAAATTGGCTGAAGCAGGTTGTGAGAATTACATAAAGACTTATTACGGACTTGGTTACAAATGGGAAGAATGAAAACACTCCTTCAAAAAAGTATGCTCCAGTTTACTGTATGCACTATCGTCATACTGCTGCTCTCAACGCCTCTGTTCTACTACCTCACCAAAAAGTATTATGCAGAAGAACTGATCGAAACAATTCAGCATTCCATAGATGGCAAATATCAACGGATATATCCATGGAAAAAGAAGACCGATAGAATAAACAATGACCATCAAGTTAAGACGAATCAACAGAAATCCGACTATCCTCATCTAAATGAGATTGAATCGGATATGGAAGAAGATATAATGACCGGGGTGATGATACAGTTTCTCCTAATTGTAGTTGTACTGGCGCTTTCAATTACACTCACGATACGCTATGTGACCCGTCTACTGTGGAAGCCTTTTAATGAAACTATACAGAAGATTGAAACCTTTTCTCTCGGAAAAAATTCTGTGCCTGACTTTCCGCAAACCAATATCAAAGAGTTTGCCCAACTCAATCATTCAGTAACCGATCTTATCCGGCGTAACGTCAAAAGCTATAAAGTACAGAAAGAGTTTACCGAAAATGCTTCACATGAACTACAAACGCCCATGGCTGTGTTTCGCAGCAAACTGGATTTACTCATGCAGGAGAACCTGAACGAAAAGCAAATGAATATTGTTCAAGAGATGAACTCAACAGTGACCCGCATCAGCAAACTGAACAGAAATTTACTCCTGCTGGCAAAAATCGATAATAACCAGTATCAGGACAAAGAATCAATAGACCTTTCTATCTTTATCAAAGAGAATATATCGCAGTACGCTATTCTTTACACCGAACCTGTACAATTTACATCCATCGACGAGAAAGCGCCATGCATATCTGCTAACCGCCCACTACTGGAGGCCATGGTTAACAACCTGGTGATAAACGCACTCCGTCACAATGTGCCTAACGAACCTGTACATATCGAATGGCACTATCCTCTCCTCGTCGTATACAACAAAGCCGCCAACGGCAGCCTGGACAAAGATAATCTGTTTCATCGGTTTTACAATCCTTCGGGCAGCAGCAAAGGAAACGGGTTGGGTCTGGCTATCGTGAAAGCTATTTGCGACTATCATCACTGGCAGATCAATTATGTATTTTACGAAAACGAGCATCGTTTCAGTGTTAAATTCTATTAGAATTTATCATTCTATCTCCATATTCAAAATCTCTACATAATCGGGTTCTACTTTCGCCTCCATAAACGATCAAAGTATGAATCAGCAATGAAAAGATTATGTATTATGTTTACGTTCTTTGTCGCAGTAACATTTATATCTGCACAGAACCAAGGGGGAATATCAGGTTATATAAAAGACAGACAGAGTCTTCAACCAATCGAATATGCTACAGTATCGCTCTGCAACAAGACAACACACAAAGTTCAGACCGGAACCGTCACCGATTCAACAGGTTTTTTTTCCATCGATTACAATAAATATGGCACTTACGAACTGACATGCAGCTTCGTGGGATATGCCGATAGTCACTCGCTGCCATTCACCCTCGGCAAACAGCGTGCAATGGTTCAAATTGGAACAATTCTGATGAATGAAAATACAACAGCCTTAGGCGAAATCGTCGTTGAAGGAAAACGCTCCACTTATGTTCAAACCATCGACAAAAAAATTTTTAATGTAGGCTCGGATGTGATGGCTGGCAATGGTGCAGCTAGCGATCTCTTGCAAAACATCCCTTCCGTACAAGTGGATATAGACGGGAACGTCTCTCTTCGCGGAAATGAAAACGTACAGATACTTATTGACGGCAAACCATCAGTCATGATGAGAAATACAACCAGAGGAGCTGTTCTTTCACAAATCCCAGCCAATTCAATCGAACGAATAGAGGTAATTACAAATCCATCGGCTCAATATAAACCTGACGGTACTTCAGGCATCATTAATCTGATTTTAAAGAAAAAACAACCAGCCGGACTAAACGGAAACATGATAGCGAATATAGGCAACAACAATCGCTACAATGGCGGAGCCTCTTTAGGCTACACTTTGCCTAGACTCTCCATCTCTGCGAATTACAACTATCGCCATGATCGCCGCGACCGCTACACTGACGATAACAGAACTGTGACTGACGGAACAAGCGGAAACCATACGTATATCACTCAACACATTGATAGCAAAGCTCCTTCACAATCACATATCGGAGGACTGGGTGTTGTATGGAATCCAACATTCGCAGACCGATTTGAAGCCAGCGGAAGTTTTAACAGACTTGCATTTCCTAGAGTTGAAGACAATAGATTGATACAACGCAATGAAACAAGCACAACAACAGATTACAATCGACATCGGAATGATAATGAAACTCAAAAAACGACAGAAGCCGCAACAGCCTATACACATACATTCAATAAAGATAATGCCCTAACAATTGATTATACGCACAGTCGATTCAGCGAAGTAGAAAACAATCACTATTCAAACATCTATTCCATTCCTTCAACACAAAGCACTACCCTAGACAATACCTTGATTCGTCAAAAATATTATGAGAATCTGATCCGCGCCATCTATACAAACCAGTTGAATAAGCAAAATAAACTGGTTCTCGGCTATGAATCCGAATTAGATAAGAGCGACATGCGCTACTTCGCAGAAGATTTTCTAAACAACAAGTGGATACAGAATTCTAATAAAAGTAACGACTTCCTTTTCCATGAAAATGTATACTCTCTCTATGGCACATTGGAGCACAATTTCAACAACCTGACTGTCATGGCTGGAGTTCGCGCAGAACAATCATTCATCACGTCAAACCTGTTGACACTCGATCAAAAAGTCAAGAACAACTACTTCCTGTTCTATCCTACACTGCATTCTTCTTATAATTTAAATAATAATAATGAGTTGCAGTTTAATTACTCTTTACGTGTCAACCGTCCTGAAGGAGAAGATATGAATCCTTTTCCAGAATATCAGGATCCTTACAACATCAGAGCGGGTAATCCCTATCTAAAACCGGAGAAAATACATTCCATTGAAGTCGGCTGGCAATATAAAAAGAATGTTACCACATTTATTCTAACGCCTTATTATCGCTATATATTCAACAAAATGACAGAAATAACTCAAATACTAGATAACGGCGTGATGAAGACAACAAAAGAGAATATGTCGTCGAACAATTCTGCAGGTACAGAACTGATATTGAATTCAGCCATCGGCCGCTGGTGTAACTTCAACATCAATTCAAATCTTTATTGGAATGTGATTGATGCTTCTAATCTTGGCTATTCAAATAATAGAAACGCATTTTCATGGTATCTCGCGGCAAATGCCAATTTTATTCCTGCCAAGAATCTGATGATCCAAATCAACACGCATTATAAAGCATCAGAACTAACAACACAAGGGACAATTGGTTCTACCTATATTATAAATGTGGGAACCAGATATGACATTCCTAAATATAACCTAACCTTTACAGCCACAATTTCCGATTTGCTTGATTCATTCAAAAATACTTTAGATATTCATACATCAACAATCGATCGGCATCTGATAAGGAAGCGCCAGCCTCGCATCTTTTATTTTGGTATTTCATATCATTTTGGAAATAGAAGCAAAAAACGTAATCAAGAATTGAAATATGATGAAGCATTGTAATTGCCAGCTTATCATTTTACTGACAGGATTGTTGTTACTGCACTCTGTTGCATGGGCACAAGACTCGCTCAAAATAAGCAAACCCATCAATGACACGACACATGATTTTAAATTAACTCAATTAATATTTCCTGCAGCATGTATTGGTGTTGGCATTGCCGGAATAGGAAGTGACTGGCTGCAATATCAAAACCACGAGGTAAGAGATGAGCTGCAAGAAAATATTGATTGCCGAATATCCATCGACGATTTCTCACAATATGCCCCGATGGCAGCGGTATATGGATTGAATCTGTGTGGTGTAAAAGGCTTGCACAACTTCAAAGACCGTACACGACTTTTGGCAATCTCGTTTCTTACTTCCACGATTCTGGTTACAAGTCTCAAACAGACTATTCATGTGGAGCGTCCTGATAGCTCATCGCGCAATTCATTTCCTTCCGGGCACACGGCCACTGCTTTCATGGGAGCTGAGTTTCTCTATCAGGAATATAAAGACGTATCACCCTGGATAGGTGTAGCAGGCTATACTGTAGCTGCAGGAACAGGATTTTTCAGAATGTACAATAACCGGCACTGGCTGACAGACGTCGTTGCAGGAGCAGGCATCGGGATACTTAGTACAAAACTCGCCTACTGGCTGTATCCCAAGCTGGTGAAAAAAGCCTCATACAAGCAAGGGACGAAATCGTTTCAGCTTATCGGAGTTCCATATTACGAACACGGTCAAGCGGGATTAGCGATGCAAATCAGTTTCTGATTCTCCGGTCCATAGTCTGGCAGGAATTTTTTATTATCCAACAAAGAGATAAAAGACAATTCCAAAATCAAAAAGACCTATAGACCTTCGTAGGTAACAGAAATCCTGTCAGAATAACCTTCCGGGGCGAGACACGCAGATCTCTACACGATCTCTATGAAACTCCGTCCGTTGCCTGAACGACTCACGCGAATTTGCACCGGAATACGTTCAGTCATCTCCTGCACATGCGAGATAACGCCAATCTTGCGTCCCTGCGTTCGGAGGTTTTCGAGAGCATCCATAGATGTACGCAATGTCTCGGCATCCAAAGAGCCAAAACCTTCGTCAATAAACAGACTCTCTACTTTCATCCTGTTCGACGAAAGCGACGATAAACCGAGAGCCAGAGCCAGCGATACAAGAAACGACTCGCCTCCCGAAAGCGTGTGGACAGTACGAATCTCGTCGCACATATCGTGGTCGATGACCTGCAAAGCCAATGTTTCAGGCACGCGTTCCAATCGGTAACGGCGTGTCAAGCTTTGCAACTGCATGTTCGCATAGCGCAACAATATGTCTAGCGTATAGCATTGTGCTATTCGACGAAACTTTCCGCCATCGGCAGAACCTGCCAGATCATTGAGCTTACCCCACTGTTCGCTCTCTATGCGGAGTTTGTTCAACTCTTCCTCAATACCGGCCACTTTGAACCTGTTTTCACTATCGGTACGAAGACTGAACGAAAGTTCAGTCTTCTGCTTCGCGGCACGATCAAAAGCCTCATCCAAGGGCTCTCCATCAGAAGATTCAATATATGCCGCCATCCACTTTTCAAGCGATTCCCGGCGGCGATCGAGTTCAGCCGCGGCATCAGCCAGGTCTTTATCTATTTGTTTCAACGTTCCTTGTTTCTGCTGCGAGATCGACGTTTGCTTATTCAACGTCGCCTGCAGCTCCGACAATCTTCCTTTAAGTCCGTCAAGATGATTGGCATACTCCTTCTCCACTTCGTCAGCCGTGCGTCCTTCCAACAGTTTATGTCTGTCATTTTTTAACGATTCATAAAAAGAATTATTCTTGTTGACAAGAGCTGACACTTCTGCAACACGCTTTTCCAAGGGAAAAAGAAACGAAGCCAGCGATTCAGATCTAGCCTTGAGCCCATTCTGATCGAGCTGAGCTTCACGAAGCTGGTTATTGCTATCACTCCATTTTATGGCAAAATCGGCCAATGCTTCACGGAATTTCACCGGATCAGCCTGCCAGTTCTTCTGCCATTCACTGTTACCGAAAAGTTTATCAGCTGCCCCCAGCGCATCTGTAAGGTACTCTTGCTGTTTCCGCATCATTTGTTCTTCGCTGTCCACCTGCGAAACTTTAAGTTTCTGTTGCGACAGAATATCGTTGAGTACCGTATTAGCGTCCGATAAATCTTTATGAAGTGCCAGCTGTTTTTGTTGCAAATTATTAATTTGTTTGTTTTGCTCTTCGTATGTATCCTTCTGCTTACCCAACTGCTGAATCTGCAATGTCAATACATTTACCGGATCCGGATGATGCTTGCATGCTTCAATCTGTATGATTATCGGATGATGCATGCTACCGCAAACAGGGCAAGGCCTGCCCTCTTCCAATTTCTCGCGAAGCTCACGCACATTACCTCCGGCAGCAAAACGAGCCTGTTCCACCAATAACTGTTCGCGTTTATTGCGAGTACTCTCCAATGCTCTGTTTATCTCATCGATATCATACGACTGCTGAGCGTGTCTCAATTTTTGCAAGTCGTCATCAGACTGACAGAGAGCCTGATTCTTTTCATCCCAAAATCTTTTTTTTTCGATTTGCTTTATAGATAACGACCGTATTTCCTCTTGTAAAACACTCATCTGCTTCTGCAATATCTGTATCTGATTACGCGCATCTCGAGCCGCATCAATATGAATAAGCAGCGCAGCATTCTGAATGGCAATATTCTCCTTATTCTTGTGCTTCTCAATCCATTTGACGAGTCGGTCTATCTTTTCTTCACCTTCCTTCATTCGTGTTCGGACCGAGTTATAATTATCTGCCGCCTCCTTCCGTTGCGCTTGTGCATCTGTCAATTGCCGTTTGGCTTCATTCAATGCCTCTGCTGCATTCTCCAATTGTACATCAAGCTTGCGAGCTTTCTGAAGATCGTCTGTCAGATACTTATATGCCACTTCACACTGCTGTTGCTTCACCAAAGCATCATCATAATCCTTGCGTGCAGCGGCAGCAATCTCACTGGCACGGGTTAGTTCGGCCACAGCTTTCTGCTGCTGATCCCGACGCACTTCCTGTTGCTGTTCGATCTGCCGAATCGACTCCTGCATGGATTGACGTTCAGCCTTTGCTTTATCCAAATGATTAAATACCGCATCAACGTAGGCAAGTTGTTTCTTCCGTTCTTCCACAACCTCATCCGACAGTAGTTCAATACCCTGAAGACGCATATTCACAGCATCAAATGCCGCTTTTGACTTTGCATTCTTTTCATATATCAGGCAGGAAATCTTCGAATACAATTCCGTTCCTGTCAGCTTTTCCAAAAGAGAAGCCTTATCGTTCTGATCGGCTTTTAGAAATGTAGAGAAGTCGTTTTGTGCCAGAAGCACTGAACGGGTAAACTGTTCAAATGTGAGACCTATAAGTTCTATAATACGATCCTGCAGCTCCGAACGGGTGCCCTGTTCTTCCTTTTCTGTATCTAGATTGATCAAGGTCGTTCGTGGATTCTGAAGACGACCGTTTTCTTTATCGCGCGCGCGTGCCACCGCCCAACGAGAGCGATAATGATGACCATTTAAAGCAATAAAATCAGCTTCTGCATAACCTGAAGCTGTTCCCCTACGAAGGAGAAATCTTGGATCACCCTGCATTAATGTATCCGCATCGACATCCTGAATACGCACATTACTTTCCTTTGCCTGATCAGTGCGGGGCGTACGGGCAAATAAAGCCAGACACAAGGTATCCAGCAATGTAGACTTCCCGGCTCCTGTTGGTCCGCTGATAGCAAAAATTCCTGCCGAAAGCAAAGGTTCCTGCATGAAATCTATAGAGAATTCGCCTTCCAGCGAAGCTATGTTCTTTCCTCTGATTGCCAGTATTTTCATTGTGAAACCTCCCGCATCACTTCGTTAAACCTTTCTTCAATCTCCTGCGGCAAATCGCCTTTATATCTACAAGCGAAAGCATGACGCAACATCTCCAAAGGATTAATCTTCTGCAAGTCATCCGACGACAAAAGTGGCGTCGGCTCTCCTTCTTCTCTTTCCGGATAAGAAGGGACTATCGCCGTCAGACGCACAGCTTTATTTGCAAGTGCTTCCTCTACCCGGTGACGAAATGTTGGCGCCGGCTCTCTCAATAATACTTGCACTTCCACATAAGGCCAGCGACTTTTATCCAAATCACCTTGAGCCTCAGGTAAGGCTGATAACTGACGTAACACTTCTTCAGGCTCTTCCGGCGAATCAGGAATACATCGCAATGGTGTCGTTAAGGGAATAAGCAAAGATTCAACACTCTCAAGCTTACACTCATTAATAGTCACCTCAACCACCTGATGATGATAACCTTTCTCCGTGAATGACATCGGTAGCGGACTACCCGCATAACGTACATCAACGCGTCCTCCCACAGACTGCGCACGATGAATATGACCGAGTGCCGTGTAAACTATATCCGCATTAAAGGCGTCAACACCTATCGACTCCAACCCACCGGCAATGATACGTTCGCTGCGATCATCTTCAGACAACTCAGCACCCGTAGCATGCAAATGCCCCATGGCTATTATCGCCTCATCGGAATTCCTTCCTGCCAAAGCATATTCATAAACCTTATTGTACATTCGCGTAACTCCGATAACATACGAATTTTCCCCTTCAGTCTCCATCGGCGGATAATCGCCTTGACGCAAATAAGGGACGGCCAGACAGAGCGCCTCCTGACAGCCATCAGCATTACGCAACGGAACAATCATACGATCAAAATCGATTAACCCTTCGTCTGTCCGTTTCACCAACCCAACAATCGTTGTATTCAATTCTTCCAGCAAAGGTTCAGGCGCTTCCAGGCGCGCAGCCGAGTCATGATTGCCTGCAATAATCACAATCTGTAAATGCGGACACCGCCAATTACAATCTTTCAGGAAACGAAAGAAACGATGTTGAGCAGCGGCCGAAGGGTTTGCCACATCAAAAACATCGCCGGCGATAAGGAGCACGTCTGTTTTTCTTTCAACGAGTATACCATTCAGCCACGACAAGAAAGCTTCATGCTCTTCATCACGATCGTAGCCAAAAAAAATCTGTCCCAAATGCCAGTCGGCCGTATGTATAATCTTCAATGCCATTATAACAAAGGCTAACATTATACACAATGTCAGCCTCTTCTATATTTTGTTAATATGTAAGTTACTTATTCCCTGAAGAGTAATTTTTATTCAAGATCTCCAAAATTTCACTTGTTATATCGTAAGCCTTACCAGCTGTCAAAATATTGTCACCCATCGTATTGCTAAAAATAACCTGATAGCCTTTTGTCTTATTATAAATATTCAACTGCGCAACAATGGTATCGCGTAACTGTTCATTAAGTCTTTGCTGTTCTGCTGCCAATTCACTTTGCAAATTGTTATATCGAGCTTCCAGATCTTGTTTTTTCTTCATTAAACGATTGTTTTCCTGTTCAGCTCTCTCATTTGTCAAAAATGCATTATTTTGAAGTTTACGCTGGAAATCAGCTGCTTCTCCTTGTAAAGTAGTCATTTCCTGGTTGATACTCGCACGATAATCTTCCTGTTTTTTTACAATTCTCTCATTCAAATCCTTTGCGAAATTGTAATTCTGTAACAATGAGTCCACATTGACATAAGCAATAGGAAGCATTTTAGTCGTATCGTTCGATGCGAAGGCCGGTAATGCCGACGATTGTTTCTTGTTTGAAAACTGCAAAATAAACAAAATGATCACCGCCACCGCTAATACACCATTGATAACGTAGTTTATGTTCTTCATAAAGTGAAATTATTTATTATTATTTATTTCTACCATCTTATCATACAGATTCTTATGTTCACTATCCTCTTTCATCTGTGTCTTTGCACAATGAATGCCTTTAGCTCGCAAAGCCGCATTACCATCTATATGCGTATTCGGAAAGCGCCCGCCTTTTTTCAAAAGAATCTTAACACTCATCAGAACTACGCAGACAAAAAGAATTATAACCGTTAAAACAAACGTCGTAAACATTTTCTCTATATATTTGTGGACGCAAATATAAGGGTTTAAGTGATTAAAAAGTATTTTTTCAGTATTTAATTCTACTTTTTTTCATTTTTTACTTTTGAAGAAGCGGAAGATTTAACGAATACGTAGTATCTATAATATATTGTAACATTATGAAGATTACAGAATTAGAACCTAAAATTGTTTGGAAATACTTCCAGCAAATCACACAAGTACCCCGTCCTTCAAAAAAGGAAGAGAAGATGATTGAATTTCTAGAATCATTTGCCAAAGAAAACAAGATCGCTTTCAAGAAAGATGCTATCGGCAACGTACTGATGTCGAAGCCTGCAACTCCGGGAAAAGAGAATCTGCAGAAAGTTGTTCTTCAGTCGCACATGGATATGGTATGCGAGAAAAACGGTAATATTGTTCATGATTTTGAGAAAGATCCCATAGAAACAATCATTGATGATAAATGGGTGCGTGCCAACGGCACAACACTGGGTGCGGATAATGGTATCGGTGTAGCAGCCGAACTGGCTATCCTTGCCTCCGACAATATCGAGCACGGTCCTCTGGAATGCTTATTTACAGAAGACGAAGAAACGGGGATGAGCGGAGCAAACTTCATTAAAGAAGGCTTCATGACTGCAAATATCCTGATTAACCTCGATAGCGAAGACGAAGGACAAATCTTTATGGGATGTGCCGGCGGTATAGATACGACAGCGGTCTTTCATTATCAAGTGCGTGAGGCAAACCCGAACATGCAATATTTCAAAATCGAAATCAATGGTCTCTACGGAGGTCATTCCGGAGGAGATATTCATAAAGGGATGGGTTGCGCCAACAAAATATTGACACGCTTCTTATATCTGTTGGGTGAAAAAATAGATTTTACTCTCTGTTCTATTCACGGTGGGAACCTTCGCAATGCAATAGCCCGCGAAGCAGATACCGTGATTGGAATCTATCCCGAAGATAAAGAGACAGTTCGCATCATGCTGAACAATTTCACGGCTGATATTGAAAATGAACTGAAGAAAGTAGATCCGAAGGTGCAAATCGCCATGCAGTCAACAGACCGTCCGAAATTTGCCATCGACCGTAACACCACAGAGAAATTGATCCAGGCTTTACATGCCTGCCCTCACGGCGTAATTGGTATGAGCCACGATATGGAAAGATTGGTTGAAACTTCAACAAACTTGGCTTCAATAAAAATGACGGACGGTAATACAATCACCGTCGGCACAAGCCAAAGAAGTTCGCTCGACTCATGTAAAACAATGATTGCAAATCAAGTAGCCTCTGTCTTTCAACTGGCTGGCGCAAGTGTCACACACAGCGACGGTTATCCCGGATGGGCTCCAAACCCAAACTCAAAGATTTTGAAAGTAGCAATGGAAACATATAAGAATCTGTTTCACAAAGATGCTTTGGTTATGGCTATCCATGCAGGATTGGAATGTGGTTTGTTCCTCGAAAAATATCCACAATTAGACATGATCTCCTTTGGTCCGACACTGCGTGATGTTCATACCCCAAGCGAACGCATACAAATCGACACCGTCGGCATGTGGTGGAGCCACCTGCTGGAATTACTAAAGAATATTCCGGAAAAATAAAACAAATCGTTACAACATCCGTTATAAAAGAGAAAAAGCATCGAAGAAGGTGCTTTCTCTCTTTTTTAATGTAGAATAGGATGAAAAGATTAATCGCACCCATAATTATCATATTTGTTATTGCCCTTCAATTTGTATCATGCGAAGGTTTGGATGAAGACTATGCAACAAATCCGAATCTGAAGCTCAGTTTCTCTGCTGATACACTTTCGTTTGATACAGTTTTTACCGATATTGGCTCGGCCACGCATTCGTTTATGATATATAATCATAACGACAAACCATTGCTTATCAGCAATATCTTGCTTGCCAGCGGCGGAGAGAGCGGATTCCGCATCAATGTCGACGGACGCAAGGGAAACAGTTTCAACGATATCCGAATCGGTGCCAACGACAGTTTGTATGTACTGGCTGAAGTTACTGTCAATCCGAATAAAGAAAACGGACCCTTGCTAGTGAGCGATTCCGTTCTATTCAATGTAAACGGAATCAAGCAAGTTGTCCGTCTGGAAGCCTACGGACAAGATGTAAACTTACTCAAAGGCGGCATCACTTTGTTACATGACACGACCTTCAATGCCGAAAAGCCTTATCTGATATATGACAGTCTGGTCATTGCCCAAGGGGCGACATTGCATATAGCTCCAGGTTCCGTATTTTATATGCATAACAAGGCAAATATCATCAATTATGGAACAATCATGGCCAATGGATCTTTAGAAAGTCCGATTATCATCCGTGGCGACCGGCTGGACTTTATTCTAAATGATGTTTTGCCTTACGACCGTACACCTTCACAATGGGGTGGCATCTATTTTCGTAAAGAGAGTTTCAACAATGAAATGAACTATATGATTGTCAGAAACGGAACCACAGGATTGACTTTCGAACCTTCTTCTACAGAGCAACCCAAACTTAAAATGCACAATTCGCAAATTACAAATATGGGCAAAAACCTTTTGAGTGCATTTAATTGCCATATTGAAATAGACAACAGCGAACTAAGCAATGCCGGTGAAGGTGTGGCTAATCTCATCGGAGGAAAATATTCATTCATTCACTGTACGATTGTCAATTACATGGCGCTAACACCCAGAAATGGTTCATATCCCTGCCTGACGATGTCGAATAATGCCAACAATCAGACGTTCCCTCTCGAAGCCACATTTGCCAACTGCGTTATCGACGGTAGTTTTTCATCCGGAAAAACAAACTTTCAAGGCGAGATGTTACTTTCCATTAACGAAAGCACTACATTCAATTATCTGTTCAATCACTGCGTAATTAAATCTAAAGGTTCTGCAAACGAGCATTATACGGATGTTATTTTCACCGATGTCAGTCCATCTTATAGGCTTACAGGTGGCGAAAAGAATAAATATTATTTCGATTTTCGTCCCGATTCAGCCACTACCATCGGTGTAGGCAAAGCTGATTTAGCTATTTCAAAAAGTTATCCAACGGATCGTTATGGTGTAAACAGACTAACAAACAATACGCCGTCAATCGGGGCATATGAGTTTGTGGAACCAAAGAAATAACCGATCAGACATTTACATGAGACCCATCTTAACTATTACACTATATCTCTTTGCCCTGTTGCCAACAGCATTGCCGGCTCAGCAATCTTTTCGCATCATGACATACAATGTCGAAAACTTTTTTGATACAAAAGACGATCCGGCTAAAGACGACAATGAATTTACCCCTTCAGGTTCCAGGCATTGGACTTCGAGCCGCTACTATCACAAAACACAGCAAATAGCCAAAGTCATCGCAGCTGCCGGCGAATGGGATACACCGGCTTTGGTAGGTCTGTGTGAAATAGAAAATGACACTGTTCTGCATCATCTTTTACAACACACGCCACTCCGACAGCAACAATATCATTACTGTATGACACACGGGCAAGACACACGCGGCATCAATGTAGCTTTACTATATCAACGCGACAAGTTCGGGTATCTGGGTCACGAAGAACATCCCGTAAAGTTCAGTCGCAAAACACACAAATCCACACGCAATATCCTGCATAGCTGGGGAAAAGTAGTCAACGGAAAAATATTGGATGTATTCGTATGCCATCTCCCGTCGCGTTATGGTGGAGAAAAAGAAAGCGAAACAGACCGTACAGATGCCGCCCGTACCTTACGGCAGCTATGCGATTCATTGCATACCGTAAGAGACGAACTGCAAATAATCATCATGGGCGATTTCAACGACACGTCCGTGAACGCAAGCATTTCAAAAATTTTGAATGCAACACCGGCCCAAATGATTCAACCGGATAAGGATATAACTTCTAATACCCTCTTTTTTCTTAAGCCGGAGAAAAACAAACAGGCCAAAGGCAGTTACAAGTTCCAGGGCGAATGGAGTTGTATCGACCAAATTATTGTCTCGGCGAACTTGATCCGCCGGCAATCGTCAATGCATCTGTCAAATGACTTATGCAAAATTTTCAGCCCGTCGTTTTTGCTCACCGACGATAAAACATGGCGTGGGAAGCGCCCTTACCGAAGCTTTTACGGATACAAATACGAAGGTGGATATAGTGATCACTTGCCTATTATTGCAGAGTTTTATGTATCTTTGCCAAACTGAAATTAATGATTACATATGCATTTGAATTTATTTATCATAGAATGTTGCCTGATGACATTCCTTTCATTCCAAAGCATTGACGCTCAACAAATACGCCAGCCATTCGATTTTCCAATCCTTTTGAGCGGAAATTTCGGCGAACTTCGCTCCACCCATTTCCATACAGGAATAGACTTTAAGACTCAAGGTGTTCAAGGACAATCCATCCATGCTCCCGAAGACGGTTATATCTCACATATTACAGTCAGTGCATTCGCCTACGGATATTCTCTTTTTATGACTCACCCAAACGGGCTCACTACTTTTTACGGTCATCTGAACCGTTTTGCACCGAAGATTGCACAGTTCGTCAAAGAGCAACAATATAAACAAGAACGTTATGACATCGATATGTCCGTTCTGCCGAATTTACTCACGTTCGGTAAAGGCGATATCATTGCCTACAGCGGAAACAGCGGCAGTTCTGCCGGTCCGCATCTTCACTTTGAAGTGCACGACACACCTACCGACAACTTTATCGATCCTATCGAGTATTTCAAATCAGAAGTTGAAGATACGCGCGCTCCACGCATCACAGGCGTCATGGTTTGTCCTATGAATGGACGCGGAGCCGTAAATGGCGGTAACAAGAAAATAATACTCCGCGTAACAACAGCGGCAAACGGCCGGACAACATTAGTAGGCAAGATTGAAGCCTGGGGCGAAATTGGTATGGCTGTCAGAGCGATCGACCTGATGAACAAAACAGACAATACCTACGGCGTGAAAGACATCACCCTCCGTCTGGACAATCATGTGATCTATCACAGTCGCATTAACCGGTTCGCATTGCGGGAAGCGCACTATCTGGCCAGTTTTGTGGATTTTGCGGAATTGCGTACACATGGCCAGTACTACATGCGAAGCTTCGTTGAACCCGGCAACATGATGCCCGGCATCGAAAGCCGCAACCGGGGAATCATCAATATCAACGAACAAAAAACATACAACCTGACCTACACGCTCTCGGATGCTTTCGGAAACACAACCAGTCTGAATATTCATATTAAAGGCAAACCTCAACCTATTATACAGCCTGTAAACAAAGGGACTCTGCTTCATTGGAATACCGACAACCGAGTAGAACAAGGCGACTGCCAGCTTTTCATTTCCAAAGGCAATTTATACGATGATTTCTATTTTCAATATGCCGAGAAAACGTCCGGCGATGCCATTGCCCCTGTTTATATGCTGCATAACAATTTAGTACCCATCCACAAAAGTGCCAGCCTCTCCATTAAAGTACCGAGAGACAAAGATTCGACAGCAAACATACGGCAATATGGTATTGTACATATTGTAGGAAAAAGATGCCTATGGATCCCCAGCACATGTAATAATAACCGGGTCGAAGCCGATATCAAGGAATTCGGTAACTATAGTGTCCGGCGGGACACAAAACAACCCACAATAGCACCGTTATATGTTAACGCCTGGACAAGCCGAAAAGAAATTTCATTCAGACTGACAGACGACCTGAGTGGCATACAAAGCTATCGCGGTGAGATCGACGGTCATTACGCCCTATTTGAAATTAACCGTCAGGCCGTTATCAGCTATGCATTCGATAAAGAGAGACTACAACGCGGACAGCATATTGTCAAAATCACGGCAACCGATTTCGCCGGAAACACGGCAACATTCATTCGTCCTTTTTTCTGGTAATACAATCATATGAAATATGACCGGTTCATAACAGCTCTCTCCACAATCGTTCTGCTTTCGTTCAGTTCCGAAGCGGCAACTCCGGTTATTATGCCTACTTTCGTTCAGGAACTGCACCAAAAATCATTCTCAAGCATTATTCCGGGGAACTATAGTGGCATCACACGAATATCCGGCAATCGCTATGCCGTTGTCGACGACAAATCCCCTTCGGACGGTTTCCATTTTTTCGATATCGATATCGATTCCATCAGTGGTGATATTCTTTCCGCTACCATGAGCGAACTGATTACAAACGGTCATCCTAACCGCGACGGCGAAGGCATTGTCTACGTTCCCTCTTCCAACACGCTATTCATCAGCGGCGAAGCCGACAAACGTATTCTGGAATACAAAATGGACGGTTCAATGACCGGACGAGAGTTACAAATCCCGTCAATATTCAACTCGGCATTACCCAACTCAAACTTCGAAGCACTGGCGTACAACCCGGAAACACATCTGTTTTGGACCACGACCGAAAGCACGCTCCCCTTTGATGGCGAACCGTCTTCTCCCAATAACGGAATCAGGAACATGTTACGAATCCAATGTTTTGATGAAGACATGCAGCCTGTTCGCCAATACGCCTATCTGATGGATGCCCCCGTTTCGACGAAAAAATCTTCACCTTATGCCATGGGAGTTAGTGAGATAACAGCCTTAGACGATGGCCAGCTAGTCATACTCGAAAGAGAATTTATCATTCCGCCGTCAAAATTCGGAGCCCGGGTAAACTGTAAACTTTATGTCGTCAACCCGGATGAAGGCGAACCTCTGAGTAATGATAAACCGCTGAGCGACTCATCGTCTTTCTTAAAAAAAACAAAACTGTATGAGTTCAAGACAAGCCTGACACTGGCCAGTAATCAGATAGCCAACTATGAAGGAATGTGTTTAGGCCCGACACTGCCCGATGGCAATCAGACACTTATTCTCATCAGCGACTCTCAAAACCATTACGGAGGCGTTCTGAAAGACTGGCTTAAGGTTATCATTATCAGCGAAAATAAAAAGAAAAATAATACATAAGAAAGATTCTTTTTGTACATTTGCTTTTTGTAATAGAAGAATTTTTAATCAAGGAATACAACAGACATGGAAAATGAAGCATTGTTAGAGAAAGTAAGAGCGAAAGCTCAAACTTGGCTTTCAAATAGTTATGATCCTGAGACACGCATGCAAGTGCAGGCTTTATTAGATAAGGAAGATTCATCGGAACTGATTGATGCTTTCTATAAAGACCTGGAGTTCGGTACAGGCGGTCTGAGAGGAATCATGGGTGTCGGAAGCAATCGAATGAACATCTATACAGTTGGAGCAGCCACACAGGGACTGTCCAATTACCTGAAGGCGGAATTCTCTGATTTAGAACAGATAAAAGTAGTAATAGGTCACGATTGCCGTAACAACAGCCGCAAATTCGCCGAAATCTCTGCCGACATCTTCACAGCCAACGATATCAAAGTCTATCTCTTTGAAGATCTGCGTCCTACGCCTGAGATGTCGTATGCCATCCGTAAACTGGGCTGCCAGAGCGGGATCATCCTTACAGCTTCACACAATCCAAAAGAATATAACGGTTATAAAGCTTATTGGGACGACGGTGCACAAATGATTGCCCCGCACGATAAGAATACAATTGCCGAAGTCAACAAGATCCGCAACGTCAGCGACATTAATTTTGCAGGCAAAAAAGAACTGATTACAATCATCGGCCAAGAGATTGACGAGCAGTATATCAACGACCTGACAAAGATTTCGCTGTCACCCGAAGCTATAGCCCATCATCATGATATGAAGATTGTCTATACGCCGATTCATGGCACAGGAGTGAAAATTATCCCTTCGGCGTTGAAGGCATTCGGATTTACGAATATTATTCACGTCCCCGAACAGGATGTCATTAGCGGCGATTTTCCAACTGTCGTCTCTCCGAATCCGGAAGAACCTGCAGCTATGGCAATGGCTGTCAGCAAAGCCAAAGAAGTTGATGCCGACATTGTTTTGGCTTCCGATCCCGATGCCGACCGCATTGGTTCTGCTATCAAAAACAACGATGGCGAGTGGATTCTGCTCAATGGGAATCAAACAGCGCTGCTGTTTGTCTACTATCTCATCACCCGTTGGAAAGAATTAGGCAAGATTAAAGGTAAAGAATATATTGTAAAGACCATCGTTACAACAGAACTGATACGCACGATTGCCGAAAAGAATGGTGTCGAAGTATATGATGTTTACACAGGATTTAAATGGATCGCAGATATCATGCACAAGAACGAAGGTAAAAAGAACTATATCGGCGGTGGCGAAGAGAGTTTCGGATTCCTTTGCGAAGACTTCGTTCGCGACAAAGATTCCGTTTCAGCCTGTTCAATACTCGCTGAAATTGCAGCATGGGCTAAAGATCAGGGATTAACGATGTATCAGCTTCTCCAGAAGATATATGTTCAATACGGATTCTCAAAAGAAAAAGGCATTTCCGTTGTACGCAAAGGTCGCGAAGGCGCCGAGGAAATTGAAGCGATGATGAAGCATTTTCGCGAGAACCCGCTGAAAGAACTCGCAGGTTCGAAGGTTACACTATCGCGCGATTATGCCACACTGAAAGCGTACGACTATATCGATAACGAAACATTGTCGCTGATGATGCCTACCACCTCAAACGTTCTGCAGTATTTCACCGAAGACAACACGAAGGTATCCATCCGTCCTTCAGGTACAGAGCCAAAAATAAAGTTCTATATCGAAGTACATGCAAAAGTAAATGGCGTCGATGAACTGGAAGCAGCAGACAAAGCAGCAACGGAAAAAATCGACAGCATCCGTGCCGAATTAGGTATATAAACGATTCGGATAGCTATTGGAAGTATCGCATAGCAGAGACAAAAGACTGACAAGAATAAAATAAAAGACCCCGGGTAAAACTCTAAATAGTCAACCCGGGGTCTTTTTTGTTGATAAGAGATATTATTTACTTTTCAAATCTGAATCCAACGGACGTAAGCAAAATCCATACGATGCGGAAGATCTGCATTTAAAGGATAAACGCGGAAACCCATCTTATGATTGCCGGCCTCAATAGGCGTCGTCGCCAACTCGAATATCAGTTTCGACCCTTCTTCCTTCAGCAACGTGAATGGTTCAACGCCGATCAATTCGAGCTCATGCGTTTCAGTATTTTCTTTTGTTGTCACCATTTCGACACCCAGCATCCCCTGCAACTCATGACGGTCGATCACCAGATTGAACTTATATTCTTTTCCAACTATCGGCATGTCTGTCGACAAATCCTGACTACAAGTAAATGATTCGACTTGGAATTTATCCCAATGACTTGCCACTTCCTCTTTCCAGGCAGCAATCGATTTAGCTTTTGCAAAGCCATCACCTTGAAGCAGCAATGAACGGGTTGTCAATTTGTTATAGAAGCGATCGATATAATCGTCAAGCATACGTTTCATTGTGAAATCAGGAGCAATTTCCGACATGGAGTTCTTGATATACTGGATCCACTCAGGCGAGTAACCATTGCTGTTTTTGGCATAGTAAGTCGGGATAATCTCCGTCTCGAGTATCTGATATATCGTTGCCGCATCGAGCTGATCCTGATATTGCGGGTTATCGTATGAACATTTGTCGGTCAATGCCCAGCCGGCACCCTGCTTATAGCCTTCATACCACCATCCGTCGAGGACGGAGAAATTCAGCACCCCGTTCATCTCCGCTTTCTCGCCCGATGTTCCCGAAGCTTCAAGCGGACGCGTCGGTGTGTTCAGCCATACATCGACACCTGCAATCAGATGGCGGGCCAGACGCATGTCATAGTTTTCAAGGAAGATGATCTTGCCCAGAAACTCCGGACGACGCGAGATCTCGACAATATGCTTAATCAAGCCCTGTCCGCCTCCATCAGCAGGATGCGCCTTACCGGTGAAAACAAACTGTATCGGATATTCCTCGTTATTTACGATCTTCGACAGACGATCGAGATCGGCAAACAACAGATGCGCACGTTTATAGGTGGCAAAACGACGGCCAAAGCCTACGATCAACGCATTCGGATTGATTTTATCCAATACGGAAACGACCTTTGCCGGATCACCCTGGTTCTTCAGCCAATTGTTTTTATATTCGCTCTTAATATATTTTACAAGCTTATCTTTCAAAGCCTTGCGTATATTCCATATATCTTCGTCAGAAGCATTCTGTATCGCCTCCCAGTATTTCTTGTTCGACTGATCGCTGAAGAAGTTTTCATCAAAATTTTCTCTGAAGAAACGTTTCCATTCCGTTGAAGCCCATGTCATCATGTGCACGCCATTGGTCACATAGCCCACATGCAGCTCTTCCGGGAAATAGCCTTTCCAGATCGGAGCGAACATCTTGCGGGATACTTTGCCGTGCAGCCAACTTACCCCATTGGCTTCCTGACAGGTGTTGAGTGCAAAAACACTCATGCAAAAACGTTCGTTGGAACCCGGATTCTCACGTCCCATATCGATAAAATCCTGCCAGCTGATACCAAGTTTGGCGGGGAATTCGCCCATATACTTTCCAAAGAGACTTTCGTCAAAATAGTCGTGTCCTGCCGGAACAGGCGTATGTACAGTATAAAGAGACGAAGCGCGCACCACTTCCAGTGCTTCGTTAAATGTCAGATTATCATTATGGATATAATCGACCATACGCTGCACATTGATCAGTGCGGCATGACCTTCATTGCAATGATATATCTGCTTTTTGATACCCAGCTTATTCAGCATCAGTATACCGCCGATACCCAGCAGATACTCCTGCTTCATACGGTTTTCCCAGTCGCCACCGTAAAGCTGATGTGTAATAGGTCGGTCCCACTCGCTATTTTGCGGAATATCCGTATCCATCAAATATAACGGCACACGTCCGACCTGCACTTTCCAGATATTGGCAAAGACGGTACGTCCGGGATAAGGCACATCAAGAATCATCGGTTCGCCATTAGCTTTCGTCATCTGCGTTATAGGAAGCGTATTAAAATTCTGCGACTCATAATTGGCGATCTGCTGCCCGTCGATAGAAAGTGATTGCGTGAAATAACCGTAGCGATAAAGAAATCCGACAGCAGCAAAATCCACATTGCTGTCGCTTGCTTCCTTCAGATAATCACCGGCAAGAATACCCAAACCTCCGGAATAAATCTTCAACACATTTGTCAGACCATATTCCATACTAAAATAGGCAACGGAGGGCTTCGTCTGATCAGGCGTCACATCCATATAATCGCGAAAGATCGAATAGACCCCGCGAATATCTGCCATAAGAATTTTATCATGAAGAATTTCTTCTATACGTTTGTATGTCAAACTTTGCAAAAGAAGTACTGGATTTCCTTTCGTCGACACCCACAAAGCAGGATCAATTTTGCCAAACAATTTAGCACCTTCATGATTCCATACCCACCACAGATTATTAGCCATTTCATACAAAGGCTGTAAAGCATCCGGAAGTTTGGAATGTGAATAGACATCCTTCCATATTGGATTGTTTGTGTTGTTGACTTTGATTTTCATTTTCTATATTATTTATTCAGTTTCAAATTCATTTGTTTTTTATATAAAAAGCGTCGTAAAGATAAAGTTTTCTTGTCACTTTGTACTACTATTTATCCATTTCTTTTACACGACTGTGCTAATGCATAGCAAAATGCATTCTGATAATAGGTGATAAACTTGCTCCATTGGGCTTGTTCTGCAAGTCGTGTGCAATGCTCATGAATCGATTCTATTTCGGCGGTCGATTTTTCTGACAGCGCAACTATTTTATCACATATCCCGTCAGCCACTTCGCGGTAGTTTGAATCCGTACGTTCCATTACCACTACGCCCTCACGGATGTCGTTGCCCGCGACGCTCTTCTTCGCCCACAGTCCGAAACCTGCCAGCGTTGTCGTTATTGTCGGTATTCCGAAAGCAATGCTCTCGAGCGGTGTATAACCCCATGGCTCGTAATACGACGGATAGACGGTAGCATCAAGTCCGATCAGCATATCATAATACGGCTTGTTAAAAATACCGTCGCGGCCATCAAGATAACATGGGATAAATACAATCTTCAGCTTTTCGGCAGCCGTATTAGGGAATCCCAGTTGCTGTATATAACCTAGAATCCGATCGTCTTCCATCTGGTTGAGCCAATGTGTGGCAAACGGCATCTGCATCGGCTTCGTTCCCACTATATCGTTGTCCATCATCTCTTTAAGATCCGAACGCTTATCGCGCACCCATGCAGGTACCATAATAAATGCCACTACCTCACGATGCAGCTTGTCCGACAACCGCAAACGATTCATTGCGTCAATAAACACATCGATGCCTTTATTGCGAAACTCATAGCGTCCGCTTGTTGATACGAGCAATGCATCATCGGCTATCTTCGAACCCGACAATCTTTCGGCTGCACCGATCAACAAACGGCGGGCTTCCTTACGACGCACTGCATATTCTTCTTTTTCAGGCACAAAATCAAGTTCGAAACCATTAGGCGTCACTACGTCAGGCGCTTTATCGAGCAACTGACTGCATTCGCAAGCCGTAATATCACTCACTGTCGTAAAACAGTCGGCATAATGCGCAGCCTGTTTCTCAACAGAATGCTTGGCTTCCATATTAAGTTCATGCGCCATCTGATCGCCGTGATAACCCTTCATATAAGCATAGAGAGCCTTATTATTTCCTGCAATAGAGCGTCCGATGGATGTGGCATGCGTCGTAAAAATCGTAGCGATAGCCGGCAGATGCTTCTGCACATAGAGCAATCCCATTCCCAGCATCCACTCATTGAAATGTGCCACGACACTTTTCTGCTCAAGATGATAAAAGCGATAGAAGCTTTCGATAACTTTGGCTACAGCATAAGCAAAGATACACGAGTCATCGTAGTCGCCATAGGCATGCATTGAATCGACCCCGAAACTGTTCCACATCTCAAAATAGAGCTTGTCCTTATCTTTATAGAACGGCCTGAAATCGACCAGCACAACAGGCGGCTGTCCCGGGATAGCCCATCGACCGACCTTCATCTTCAGTCCTTCACCGGCAGCATGTAATCGCCAGTCGGCAAAAAGATTTTCGTCTGTCTGAAAATCACAAACACACTGTTGTTGCCGGATATCCGGACCAACAAAAAGCACTTTGTCTTTGAAAATTGTTTGCAGAGTCAGGGCTTTAGTCGACAATACTGTATAAATCCCTCCTACCTTGTTGCACACTTCCCAGCTGCTCTCAATCAAATACTCTGGCGTTGTTATCTTATTAGTCACCATTTTACATCTCAAATTAGAGGGCAAAGATACACCATTTTTATCTTTTTTCCACCATAATCGGCATATATCACAAATGATTTATGTAGCTTTGTGCGGATTTCTAAATAGATATGTTATGGCTAAAAGAAGAATTTTAAAGAAAAGCATTTCATATGCTGCCGGAGATTTGTTTTCAGAAGCAATCATCGCCGAACAAATTATTCCTGACATTGACTGCGAAAAAGTCCACCTTCTTATGACGCGGATTCTTGACGTTGAAGATGACTTTGTTCGTCGTGCCGGTCGTCCTGACGGCAAAGACAATCCTAAACTGGTTAAAGCCTATTACAAGAAACTCAAGGAAGACATCAATACTGAGTTCACGGCTATAGCCGACGAATTAATAAAACTGCACCAGGAGAAGAAAGAACAGCAGGCATGATGCAATGGATCAGTAGGAAACTTCTGCAATGGAATGGGTGGAAGTTATTCCCGTGGAAAGAGGATTTCCCGAAATGTGTTATATGTGTTGCTCCCCACACAAGCAATTGGGATTTTATTGTGGGGAAACTGTTTTACAATGCTGTAGGCAAGGATGCCAAGTTTCTGATCAAGAAAGAATGGTTTGTCTTCCCGATGAATATTATTTTTAATATGCTGGGAGGTGTTGCCGTTGATCGCAGCAAGCATCGGTCGGTGACTGATCAGATGATAGAAGAGTTTAATAAGCATACAAAATTCCAGCTTGCCATCACACCTGAAGGCACCCGCAAGAAAGTGGACGAATGGAAAAGAGGTTTCTATTACATCGCTTTAGGAGCTAAAGTTCCGATTCTGATCGCATTCTTCGACTACGTGAAGAAAGAAGTCGGATTCAAGAGTGTATTTTATCCTACAGGCGATGTAGAGGCTGACATTCTAAGAATACGTTCATTTTATACAGATGTGAATGCGCATCATCCCGAAAAATTTTAGTTTATTGTTATATTCAACTATATTACATTACTGATACATCACTCCTATTTTTATGGCAGAGCTACTACGCATCGGAATGGTTCAGGCAAATATCGCCTGGGAGCAGAAGGAAGTCAACTTCACCCTCTACAGTAAACTTTTAAGCAAGCTGGAGGGGAAAGCTGATGTGGCTGTCATGCCGGAAATGTTCGCTACGGGCTTCACGATGAATGCAGCCGGGATGAGCGAAACGAACGACGGACCGACGATGCAGCACGTCGCAGAGTGGAGCAAGTGCTACAAGATGGCGCTTTGCGGCAGTTTCATTGCTCACGACGGCGAACAATACTTCAACCGTGCATTCTTTGCCAAACCCGACGGGAGTATATGCTTCTACGACAAACGCCATCTGTTCAGGATGGCTCAGGAAGATCGTTACTTCGCTTCCGGAAACAAGCAGTTGATTATTGACTATCAAGGCTGGAATATCTGTCTGCAAGTGTGCTACGATCTGCGTTTCCCCGTATGGAGCCGCAACGTTGGCAATGCTTACGACCTCATCATCTATGTAGCCAACTGGCCTGAATCGCGTCGCAACGCCTGGATCTCACTGTTGCAGGCGCGAGCCATCGAGAACCTGTCGTACGTATGCGGTGTGAACCGTGCAGGGGCGAATGGCGAAGGCATTATGTTTCATGGCGACTCGATGCTCTTCTCATTCAAAGGCGAACGGATGGCGAACCTTGGAAAACGCGCCAACAGTGTCAGGATCGTCAACATCGAGAAAGCCTCCCTGGAACGTTTCCGTCAGAAATTCCCGGCGTGGAGAGATGCCGACCAATTCACGATTAACCCTTGATTCATCCCTCTTTTGCCTGAACAAAAATCCATTTTTCCGGTAATGGCACAACCATCGACTACAATACGGCAAACATCCGTTCATATAACAAGAAAAATTTGCATCTTGTACCCACTATGCTTCCCTTTATAAGTTCCGCAATTCTTGCCCTAAACAATTAGCATTACACCTGAAGAATAATGTAGTTCATCAGGAATAAAAGTTCGCCGGCTCATAAATTATTTATTATTTCACACTATGAAATACTTAAATCACATCACGAAATAAGTATTTACTGACAGCAATTAGTTATTTACTGTCAGTATTTAAGAAACATCTCCTAATCCACCCATCTTCTCCTCCATACCTTTTAAAGTTTTTATCCGAATATTTTGAAGTTGTTATTGAGACCATCTCGCTTCAGGCTGTATAAAATCAGTATGATCTGGCAAGTATAATGTCGTAGATTCTCGGTTGTAATCCAGCAGTTTATAAAGAGACATTTCCATACAATAAAAAAGCGTCAAATATAAATCGGGATACTATCAAAAGAATCAATCATGATAGCCTACCATATTTTTAATTATACTTACGCTTGCTTCTATATCATTACACCCTACATCCACTTTTATTGTATCCATACTATCATACAAAGATAATTTCTCAAGACTTCTTGAAAGGGAATCTTCATCTCTTATTCCTGCATTAATATCTCTTCTTATACGATGTTCCAATTCACTACCCGAACAAACTAAGGTTATTTTATACAGTTGATATTCCACATTTTTATCTAATCTATTTAGAATCTCTGAAATTATAGCATCTTGATGCATAACCCAGTTAAAAATTACATATTCGAATGTTGAATTCTTTAAATAACTACTCAAAATATAAGCAATATTATTCATCACCATTACTTTATTTTCTTCAGTCACACAAAAAGGATTCATCATCCAGCACCAATCTCCATCCAACCAGCAAGAATGTTTTATATCCTGATGTAATTTTTTACAGATAGTAGTCTTACCGACTCCCATTGTTCCATTTATAAATATAAGCTTTTTCATTCTCTTACTCATTTCCAATCAAGGGCGTTTGTGGCATTATTGTCAGGGAAGTACTTTACAAAAGAAACAGTTGCTTCGCTGTCAAGTCCATCAGCCAAATGTTTTTTACCGTCAACTGTAACAAACTCGAATACTGCTGCAATATCCACAACATTAAACCACCATTTATTGTCTTCTTCACCCCAAATAGCACGAACTTCACGGTTGTTAAAGAAACAAATTGCTATTTTTGTATTGTTGTTCATTACTATTTCAAGCCGTTATGTTTACTATAAACAAAAGTATAGAAATTTATGGTCTTGCAGGTGATTTCTGCAAGTTATGTGACCAACAAATGAAAAAAAATATAAGACTATTGATAACAATAAGCCCCGAAAATAACACTATCATCAAGAGCTAAGAATAAAAGCAATCATAGAAACAATCAATGATGAGCTGAAGAATATTACACAGATCGAACATTCCAAACACATTCTTTCCATAATTTTATCGTCAACTTGCTTAACCGTGGTACAGCATATTGTTTCTTCCCTAAAAAGCCTGCCATCAACGTTAAAAAAATCTTTGATAATCAATCGGCTTCATTTTGACTGTTTTCATCGAACTAATAATAAATAACTATTTCCTGTCAGTTCTAAAAAACATTTCCTAATCCAATCATCTTCTCTTCCATACCTTTTAAAGTTTTTATTCGAATCTTTTGAAGTTGTTATTGAAACCTGAAATTTTCCCCTAACACTCAAACCATTAATTATACAATTCGCCTATATGTGCAAAGAATATAAATACAATTAACTATAACATTAAACAAGATGTTACTCTCAGTTGTAAACAGAATAAATTTTATTTAAACGAAAATTCGATTAACTCATTAAACTATTTTAGGTAATAGCTACTTATTTTGCGATACTTTATGACAGTTCCACCTCTCTTTAATATATTTTGTATATCCCTCTTGGTTAACCAACCGAATGTGACATATATTTCCAATCCTTTGCCTTTCTTCATAAGTAAGAGAATTGTGATAAACATAACTCATAACTCTAGAACGGATTATTTCCAATGCTACAGGATTATTTTTAAATTCCTCCACAATATCTTTCAACTCGCTTATATTTAATCTATTATAATAGCTATTTATTGAAAAACTAACAATCTTTGCAGCAGGAGTATTAATTTGTTTTGCTACATCATTAAATATATCCATAACATCTGCTGCACCAATAGAAATAGACAAATTTGAAAAATTACTTAAACAAACTCGATACAAAAGAGATTGAGTCAAGCGGTTTACTCTATCTACAATCTCATCATCATCCAACTTTCGGTTCTTTCTATTTTGTTCTTTGATATAATTAATAATGTCGCTTTCCACATTCTGCAACATCTTTGAGAAGAAAGCCAAAGTCCTAAATGTAACGTTGTAAGACTCTGTCACCAAATCCACAAGCTTGCTTTTTTCAAATGTATTCCTTTGATTTTTGACTATTTGCCCTAGAATTCTGACAACTTTAATAGAATTATTAATTTCTCTTAAATCCTTGTTTCTCTCAAAATCATCATCCTGGAAATAATTTACATCTTCGCGATCTCTATGAACCTTATCGGAAGCTCTAAGATCTTCTATCCTTTTCTGATGAGGATCAATATCATTTCTCATTACATCTATCTTAACTTGATCCATAAATTGAATAAGTTGTTGAAAAATAGGATCTGTTTTATCTAACGTTATAGGTTGACATCCCTCAAATGGAAGCCAGCTGGCAAACTTAAGTTCGTCAAGCAATTCGTTTATATTATTTTGGTTGACCAGAAAAATAAGAATGTTAGCATCTTTTTCTTTATATAGATTATAACATAAGTTTTTTATCAATTCAAATTGCTTTTTTTTATCATTTAACTGAGAAATTGTAAGGGCGATTAAATAATAAAAGATATATTTATAGGAGAATGTATATTTATCATCTTCAAATTTTATAATATAACATTTTTCCAAATTACTTAACATTAAATCTTTAGAATAGCTCATAATATAATCATTGCTGTATCTATTATAAAATTCGTCGTATTCCTTACGAGTGAAACCTATAGCTAATTTATCAAAAAGCCAATAAGCCAATTTAGATATAAATTGAATTACACCTTCAATATTCTCAACAGGCATTTCAATCCGCTTTAAGGATGCAATGATAAGGGAATAATAGCAAAATGCATAGGAAGTCTGAGAAAGATTAAATTCCTTTAAAATTCCATTCAACCCTTGCAGTAGAGATAATATAAAAACAGGGTAAGAAGGAACGTACTGCTCACCAAGAAGATTAGAGATTTGATCAAAAGTAAGTTTAATATCCTTTTCAATCTTAACTGGGTCCGTAGTATAACGATCACGTCCTAACCAAATCCACTTTTCTATAAGTTCATTTCGCTTTTCATATCCAAAACTCTTTAGGTGATATCTTTGTATTTCGCTTTCATTCTTAGACGCAATCACTATGCTTTTAATGTCATCCTGCAATGATGTCGAAATAAAAACTTGACTAAAATCTTTTATAAGATTTTCAAAAAGAATACACTTCCCCTCACTATTTAATATGCTCTTTTCTATATCTTCGATTATTATAACCTTTTTATCAATATCGAGTTGTTTATAATATTCAAATGAAAAGATGTTTTCATTATATTGTTTTTTGTAAGCCCGCTTTATCTGATCTTTACAATTCGGATGCTTTATTTCTGATGCTTTCAACAAAATAGGGTACACTCCTTTAGTAATAAATGCCTTAAATGTCATTCTAATTAGAGATGATTTACCTGACTGAGAATCACCTTCTATAAAAATAATTTTACCAAGGGCTTTGTCCTCAGTAAGCATAGATGAATCTATGTATTTCACATATTTTGAACCTAAATCGTTTAAAGGCTCTAAATCAGGATAAATGTATATATCAGAAAGTTGAAGTGATGATTTATTAGGATGACTAAGTGGCATCTCTATTTTATCAAGACTTGTGCGAAAGTCTTCATTTATTGCGATACCTACAATCTTCTTCTTAATTGATAGTGAGCCTTCATTTATTTCTTTATATATATGTTCATTACTAGAATATTTAAAGTCGACTTTTGTAATTTCGCCATTATTTGAATCAATTGTAAGAATATCGAAGGCTGAAGTATTATTATACTGAAAAGCAGGACTTTCAAGATAAATTGTAGACTGATTATTTTCAAGATCAGATATTGAAACATTTGATTTAATATGCTCGTGACCAGATATAACAATATTAGATGTTTTAATTATATGATTTTCAAATAATTTTTTATTATTTCCTGGTGTTTTTGTATTTAGCCATCCTGGATTATGATGAAAAATAGATATCACAAGGTTTTTATTATTATCACCACGTTGAATGAAATCATTAGTCGGAACGATTAGTGTACCTGTAACTTCTGATAATGTGGAAAATAGACTTGTATTGTAGCAGTGAAAATCAATAGAAAAGTTGATATCTACAGGCACATTACAAATGTAAGATATCCGATTAGTAGGAATAGATTTTTTTACTTTTTCGTAAAAAGACCAGAAATTTTCCTGAACACTTAAACATGTATTACGCATTTGCTCATCTGTAAATTCATCTTTTACAATTGCTTTTTCTATTACCAATTGTCTGATTGAATCTTCTTTAAATAAGCAATCATGATTACCTGGTACCAATACATATATGTAGCTATTAATCCACTGGCTCCCATTTTTTATTTCCTTTTCTACATAGTCTAAAAAAAATTTCATAGCGTCATATTCTTCTTTTTTCCCTGTATTCACTATGTCGCCAGAAATAGCAAAAATGATTTTTTGACATGTTTTTACATAAGAAAGACATGCTTTTACAAAACTATCTTGACAATTTAAAACGAAATTATTAGTTACTTCGAAATGAATGTCAGATAATTGTATGATTCCGATTTTCATGTTGTATTATATTCTTGTTAAATAACCGTTGGTAAGATTAGATATTCGATAAACAATAAGTTATACACATTGTGGTGATATGTATACTAGTAGTGTGAAAGCTATTAATAACGGAACATCGTATGCACAACTCATTCGCAATATTCGCAAATTATTTAGAGATATACAAACTATTTGCTAACATTTTTTTGATAAACAAAAAATATACTTAATAGCAAACCGATGAAATGTGCTTCAATGCCGGATTTGCCATGGGTATGTGGTATACTGCTCAATTGGAGCTACATTCAAATTATATTCCCGTAAAACATAAGATACTTTTCAATATTTGCTTTAATATACGCTTCATTATGATGTCCGTCAAAAAGATAATTTTGACACTCTACCCCTTTATCTATTAATATTCCATGCAATATTGAACATCCTTGATAGAATTGCCCTTCGTCCTGATTCCCTGCATCTAAATATACCTTCATATCCGGACGGATTTCGCTGCATTCGGCAATTTTGATAGGGTTATATTTACTCCAATCGCTTAAATCAGGAAAGTATGGTTTGTCTTCTTCCTCCAAAGTTAATTCTATGGCAGGCATGTGTCCGCCGACTTTTGAAAAGAGATTTTGATGTCTGAATGCATAGTGTAACGCTGCATATCCTCCCATAGATGCACCTCCAACAAAGCGCGCCGTGCTATCGTTTATCGTTGCATAGACGGCATCAATGGCAGGTATTAATTCTGATATAAAATAATCTTCATATCTTCCGATATTGATTATTCTGCCTTGACTGTCCACACATTCCTTACTAAGGGGAGAAGAATTGATGCCTCTGCTATTTTCTATATTGGGACACACAATGATTAATGGATTAATCCTCTTCTCATGGATCAATCTATCAGCAGCTAAGTGCATATTGCTTCTTAAAAGAAATTGTTCATCCCCGCTTCTACCATGAAGGAAATATAATACGGAGTAGGATTTGGTTTTAGTGTATCCCTCAGGAAGATAAATCAAAACTTTTAATTTCTTATTCAGACAGCGGCTTTGAATCTCCAATGTTTCTATTTTCGATTTTATATTTGTCATAATCGTTCATTTAATATTATCCATTTACCTGACTTCATTGAATCTTCGTGTTTTACAATGCAATCTTCTGTCATACGTCTTAAGCGGTGCCTTATCCTGTTGTCCTAACTTCTCGACAATACCTTTTACGAATAAGCAAAGTTTTTTCTAACAAAATGGTTATCTCTTCTTTGGTGTTTCTTGGATATTTTCTGCGCCAAATTCTTTTTCAATTACTCTATTTGTTTACGATATACTGAATTCAAAGTTCGTCCATCCTTATCTTTCCACACTAACCATCCATTGTTGTTACTGCCAATACAAAAATCAGCAGCAGTACTTGGACTTGAAAAAGTTTTGTCCGCGTCTAGGACCAAAAGATCTCCTTGTTTTAATGTGTACTGATTTATTAATTGATCCCTCTTCTCTTTCCATTTGAGAGAAAAGGCAGAGCTATTGGCTATAATACTTCCTTTTAATATAGTAAAACCCGATGGACTATAAAAACCTTTAGCCTCGCAACCCCGACCTCTCGTATAAAAAAGATGCTCTTCTTTAAATTTGTTCATTTCGAAGATATTGTATCCGATGAAAGACGCAAGGAATTTAATGTCTTCAAAAAATTCATTCATCGTGTCTTTTTGATATTCGGGCAAATTGGGGGCCTTAGGTATTTGTTTATTTTCTTTCAGAATAAATGTATTCGCTTTCTTGGCTTCTTCAATAGCCTTATACTCCAGATATTGTACATCAGCCTTAGTCATATCGGTATCTTTTGACACGAATATAAGTGCCTTTTGCCAAAATGACTTCTTGTATTCATGATCTTTTACTCGCTCTCTAAAATTTTCAGTTTCGCCAATATATGCTTGTGGTTTGGTGGTTTCATCTTCTCCTAACAGAATATAAAACGCCGGCTTTTGTAGCTTCTCCTGCTCATTCAAATAAGAAAGGTTTGAACGAGGTATCACATACATCTGACAAATCTTATTGCTGATGAAAACGTATTGAGTTCCTTTAGGATCTCCGTCTATTAGATATGTTGTTACTGTCTTTCCCATTATTATATCTATAAATAAATGGCATATTCACCTGATATTAGTTCATTTGATTGTAAGTATTGCTTACCTGGCTTTAAAATTAGTGTTTTTTTCTGAAACTTCCTCTTTGCAAAACAAATCTTATTCATTTATACACGTTTCACTTAGACCGTCTTTTGTAATCGGTTTGCTTTGAAAGATATTATATCATTCAGATACAGATTATTGTCTATTTCATGTAGAGGATTTAAAATGATATGTATTCTGCCGGTCGCTTACGGATGTAAGAAATAAAAAAAAGAGGTGCACTCTTTTGGAAACACCCCTTTTCCACACTTAAATTATTAATCTTATTAATTTCTTTTAATCAATAGCTATTATTTCACTTCTTCAAAGAAATAACAGCTGATTTTTAGATGATTACATTTTATGGTACAAATGAGGTACTGATATTGTGTATGCAAAACATCGGTTACTTTGTCGTTTTTAGTTGTTTTTGCTCATTATTAAGCATCATTCATTGATAATGGACACACAAAGATAGTGAACAGCCTTGAATTAGAATAGAGATTCTAGACAGATTTTCGAGCTGAAAACACACTCCATAAATCATATTACGAGAAGTTTGCTGATGGAACAGTGAAATGTATTGATGGGGAGATACCATTTGAGATACCGGAGAGCTGGGAGTGGGCGAGGCTGGGTAATTTATGCCCATCGTTGCAATACGGAACTTCTGAGAAATCACAGTCCGAAGGTAAAATTGCGGTTTTAAGAATGGGTAATATTCTGCCTTTGGGAGAATTATGTTATGATGACTTAGTTTTTACTTCTAATGAAGATGATATTGCAAAATATGCTTTAGAATCAGGCGATTTGCTTTTCAATAGGACTAACAGTAGTGAATGGGTCGGAAAAACGGCTATTTACAGAGGAGATATTCCAGCTATTTATGCAGGATATATAATTCGTTTTCGACCAATTCTTTTAAATCTGGAGTACGTAAATTATTTAATGAACAGTGGATATGAGAAAGATTATTGTCAATCTGTCAAAACGGACGGAGTAAACCAGTCAAATATTAATGCACAAAAACTGGCGAATCTTCTCATTCCTGTACCTTCTTCACAAGAACAGTCTCGCCTTGTAATTGAAATACAGAATCTTTTTTCATCTATTGCGACCTTAGAAGAAGATAAAATCTCGTTAGGGCAACTTATCAATCAGGTCAAATCCAAAATTCTCGACCTTGCGATTAGGGGTAAACTTGTACCGCAAGACCCGAATGACGAACCAGCCTCTGTATTGCTCGAACGCATAAAATCAGAGCGCCGGGAGAGCAAAAAGAAGACTCCAAAGACAACTGATAACTCACATTATGAGAACTTGCCCTTTGAGATACCTCAAAACTGGGTGTGGGGAAGATTTCAAGATGTGTTTGAAATTGTTATGGGACAATCTCCGAGTGGAGAATGTATAAGTGATGATGGGGATTATGAGTTTCATCAAGGTAAAACTCATTTTGGAGACAAGATGTTATTACCGTCTCAAGTATTCACATCTTGTCTAACAAAATTAACTCAGCCTAACAGCTTATTGATGTGCGTGAGAGCTCCAGTGGGCGATATTAATATTACAGATAGAGAAATTTGTATAGGTCGCGGACTCTGTGCTTTAATTCCGTTTGATAAAATCTCAGTAACTTTTATGTATTATTGGGTTTTATGCTTCAAAGATAGTTTTGTACGCAAAGCAACTGGAACGACTTTCTTAGCAATTTCAGGAGAAACGATAAGGAATGAACATATTCCAATTCCTCCTCTTGAAGAGCAAAGAAGAATTTTATGCTCTATTGAATCAATTTACAATGATCTAAATACTATTCTTAATGAGTTGTAAATCCTCTAAAACACTAGCAAGTATAGTGAATAGAATATCAATTGCTTGAACTATTCTAACCTGTTCTTTATAGGGAGGAATAGGTATATACAACTTAGAGTATTCAGAAATCCAATATCTTTTGTGAGAGTCCCCCAGTAACTTTGTAATACTCATATAGTAAAACACATAGCGCAAATTCACATTATTATTTGCTTTGAGTATTTTCATTGCAGATGATTTCACTTTAAATTCAAAATCTACATATTTTGATTCTGTTGTGAAGTCATCAAATATTAGAGTTGGTGTTTTTCTATAAATACCCTCTGTCTCGTTTGTATATCCAATGATAAATGACTTCCCAGCAGTTAATACTGGTGTTTGATATAAATCTGAGTAGTTCGTGGTTTGTACAATATACTCAGTCGGTTGTTCATAAACTAAAACGTCTTCTAATTGACACCATACCCAGTTTTTGGGTATCTCAAAGGGCAAGTTCTCATAATGTGAGATAGCCAAGATAACTTTGTTCCCGTATTTATTTAAAAATTAATAGAATATGGTAACAGAATTTCAAAAATCGCTGAGCAAAAACGACTTGGCAGAAAACACAATTACGTCCTATATATGGACAGTAAATCACTTCCTGACTCACTACGAGTCAATAAACAAAGAAAATCTTTTAGCTTACAAAGGTTTTCTAATCGAGCATTTTAAGCCACAAACTGTAAATCTACGCTTACAAGCTGTAAACAAGTATCTTGAATTTATCAAGAAAGATCGCTTGAAACTCAAATTTGTTAAAGTGCAACAGAAAAATTTTCTTGAGAATGTAATCAGCGATGCCGATTATAAGTTTTTCAAAACAAAATTGAAAGCAGACGGAAACACCGAATGGTATTTTGTTGTATGGTTTTTAACGGCAACTGGAGCTCGTGTTAGTGAGCTGTTACAAATAAAAGCAGAGCATGTTTACCTCGGGCATCTTGATATGTACACAAAAGGAGGGAAAATCCGCCGATTATACATTCCTAAAACATTGCGTTCGGAAGCTATAAAATGGTTAGAAACAAAGAATCTAAAATCGGGATATATATTTCTGAATCGTTTTGGAGAACGAATTACGACTCGTGGAATTTCTCAACAGTTAAAGCATTTTGCCTCTAAATATGGCTTGAATCTCCAGGTTGTATACCCACACTCCTTTCGCCACCGATTTGCAAAGAATTTTTTGGATAGGTTTAATGATATCGCACTACTTGCAGACCTGATGGGACATGAGAGCATTGAAACTACCCGTATTTATCTTCGTCGTACCGCAAGCGAACAACAAGCCATTGTTGATAAAATTGTGAACTGGTAGAAATCAGAAATTAGAGCGTAGGTGTTTGCCTACGCTTTAATTGAATCAGCTATTCCATCAAGTATAATAAAAATTTCGTTTATTTTCTCAACAATTAGTTTTTGCTCATGCAATGGGGGTAGAGGTATTTTAAAATTTCTTGCATTTTCAATAGTTATTGTATCAACTGTTGTTCCTTTGGACTTCTCATATATTTGACTTTGAAAAAATGAAGACCGAAAGAATAGTGAATAAAACAAAGAGTTAAGTTTGAATATATTTTTTAGACACAGAACACTTGCATCTTTGTAATAGAAACAATCAGATTCTTTAACGATATATGTTTTACCGATACTACCTACAGCAGAGAGCATAATATCTCCTTTATTAGGAACCCCATAATTACTCTTTAGAAAATCAAAATGACTGCTCGAAATAAACAAGTCATTTTCCACATAACCGTCCTCGGATAGACGGACAATTTCTCGAACCCTATAAAAAGAAACCCCTTCTCTCATCCACTCCGATTTTAACACACGTTTAGCAGAAACCACGTCAAATAATAACCCTAAATTTACTGATATCCATGTTTTTGGAAGATCAAGGGCATAATGTGAGTTATCAGATATATTTTTAGCCTTCTTTTTGTTTTCAGGCTGTTCTGATTTTATACGTTCGAGCAATACAGAAGCAGGTTCATCATTAGGATCTTGCGGGACGAGTTTTCCCCGTATGGCGAGATCAAGAATTTTAGATTTAACATTTTTGATACTATCAGCAAGTAGGTTCTTGTTATTATCAATATTGTCAATAATACTCGTCAGCATTGATGCTTGCTCCCCTATGTGACTCTGTTCATCATATGGAGGTACAGAGATGAGCAGACTTTTTAAAGAAGTGCCATTTACGTTGGGTTGTCCAACTCCTACGGATTTATCTGTGATTTGACTCCAATAAAAGCCACTCTCAAAATAGAATTTAATATACTGAGATTCAAACAACTCAAATAATCGAACTCTTATCAAATATGAGGCATAAATAGTATCATTACTTATCTCATTTACCAAATATGATTTCCCGACTGTTGCTCCAGTTCGTGCAAATAATATGTCATCTTTTCTGAGCAGATATTCTATTGCCTTGTCTTCAGGCAACGTAGTAAATGGGACATTTTCCCAATTTACGGTATTGTTTTGTATATCAGTAATTCTTAACAGTTTATAATTGCCTTCCGTTTGTGCGGACTCACTAACTCCATATAAAATAGTCCTTGCAATACTTCCTAACCTCGCCCACTCCCAGCTCTCCGGTATCTCAAACGGTATCTCCTCGTCGATACATTTCACAGTTCCATCAGCGAACTTCTCGTAATATGATTTATCGGAACGGTAAATATATGATTCGTTCTTATCCCGTTTAATCTTTTTCTCTTTGATTAATCGTCCTTTTTCCGCACGGATTTTCTCGATAAGAACTGAAGCTGGCTCATCATTGGGATCTTGAGGAACTAGCTTGCCACGTATAGCTAAATCGAGAATTTTTTGACGTAATTTCTTCGTATCCATTATTCCTCAATTTTGCCGATTATTTCTTTTAGCGAAGCTACTGCCTTTGCTATGTTAGAGCTTTTCTCTTCTATTTGTGCCATCAATTCAGCAAGCGACATATCAACGGTGTCCTCTCCGGTTTTAATCCACGTAATATCGAGACTGGTTTTGTCCCGATTCAACAACTCGGTAGAATTATATTTTCGCCAGCGACCGGACGGATTTTCTTCAGAATAAGTTTCTGTTCTATTGTGAAGATTGTCCGCATTGTAGCATTTTACAAAGTCGTCAAGGTGCTGCCGACGCATTGGGTTTGTTGCCAATGTGTGTTTTACATTGGTACGGTAGTCATAATACCATGTTTCGTTGGTCTTATTCCCTTTCGAAAAAAACAAAACGTTCGCCTTAACTCCATTCGCATAAAAGATTCCGGTGGGCAAACGAAGGATTGTATGAAGATTAAATTCTGTAAGTAGTTTCTTACGAATAGTTTCACCAGCACCACCTTCAAACAAGACGTTATCCGGCAATACGACTGCTGCTCGTCCTCCATTTTTAAGCATCAACATTATATGTTGCATGAAATTCAACTGATTATTACTTGTTGAAACATAAAGATCAGTCCGCATGGAAGCAATATCCGTAGAGCCAGCAGGACGATTTCCAAACGGAGGATTAGCAAGCACAACATCGACCAAAGTCTCCGGTTCTTTTTCTAATGAATCGCAACATTCAATCGGACTACGTTCCGTGCCAATTCCATGTAGGTACAAATTCATGGAAGCCAACGTAACAACAAGAGGTGTATTATCATTGCCATGCAGTGCTTTATCTCGCAAGAATGCACGTTTGTCTTTATCTTGTGATTGTTCTTTCATGTAATCGTAAGCTGCCAAAAGGAATCCTCCTGTTCCACAAGCCGGGTCGCAAACTGTTTCTCCAATTTGCGGTCGAGTAACCTCAACCATTGTATTTATCAGTGGACGTGGTGTAAAATATTGACCCGCACCACTTTTCTTGTCCTGTCCGTTTTTCTCAAGAATACTTTCATAGATAGCCCCTTTAACGTCACCATCCATCGAAAGCCAATTTTCTTCATCAATGAGCGTTATTACCTTTTTGAGATATACCGGTTTATCTATCTTATTTTGGGCTTTTGTATAGATAGTTCCTATCAGATTATCTTCCAAACTCAAGAGTTTGAGCGTTTTCTCGTATTGCTCAATTAAGTCAAGTCCATCTAATTCGGTTAAGTCATTCCACCTGTAACCTTCAGGTATAGCAGAGGTTTCTCCGAAAATTTCAACATTTTCGTTGTCCATTTTTAGAAACAACAGATAAGTTAACTGTGTGATATAATCAGTAAAACCAACTCCTTGTGAAGAAAGTATTGTAGCTAAATTCCAAACTTTTTTGGTAAGTGATTGCTCGTTTGTAATTGTTTTTTTTAACATTGTATAACTTTGCTTTAAGCAGATTTGAGAATAAATTTGGAAAGGGAGATTATTGCCGTATTAACAGCGTTAGCAGAACCAAACGTTTTTACCATTTGAGCGACAAAAGGTTTGTCTTCTTCCTTTATATCGTTCATGGTACAACTTCCGTTAGCCACAATATAATTTACGACATTGCGAATAATTTCTTTTTGAGTGTCGGTCAGCGGACGTTGATTTTGTCCACACCAAAGTTCAAACCGACTTGCTGCCATAGACGACAAAGAACGCAGTTCAGGTATTCGTTTGAATGCGAAACGCACTAATTGAATTATATTAGTCAGGGCATCCTTTTCGTCCTTGGAACGGAATGAAACAACATGAGCCGGATCAAGGATAGAATAAGTATTCCACAATAAAACCGGATTGAATTTATTGCTAGCATGAACCAATTTTGCCCGCAAGTCTTTAAGCATTCCGTATGTGATAGGCTCATTTGTATTGTTATAGATAATCCGTAGAGCTTCTATTTCGTCTTTGTGCGATTTGACATATTCCTCAAATGCCTGCGTTGTTTGCTGAGCCTCTTCAATTGAGAATCCTTTTTCAATTAAATTATCTTCCCCCGGTTGTAGAATGGATATAAATCCGGCATTCAGTTCTAATAGATATTGCCGTGCCTTCGGGTTATGAGTAAGAGGACGAACAAGACCTTTTCGTGCAAGGTTAGGCTGATTGGCATCAACGAATGGCTCCAATATAGCACTTTCAAATGCATCGAATATTTGTACAGCCAAATCCTTCATCTCTATTTCAGCCAATTCTGCGAATTTCTGGCGTTGTTTGTTGTCAGATTTCACATTAATTCGTGATAAGCGGCTCGCCAATAACCTTAGATTATCATCCGGCAAATCTCCATGTGTAATATGCTCCAATAATATTCTTAAAGACATATTGGGAGGCAGAGTATCTATGCCGGGACGAGTAACCTGCATTTCATGCTCTGTTACCCCAACAGCATCAACTAAAAAGAAAAGGTCTTTGCTAATAGCATTGGGAGTTACATTCCGAAGTTGTTCATCTCCAATGGTTCTTACACCTCGCCCTTTCATTTGTGTATATAGAGCATCTGATTCGACATCTCGCATAAACATTACAACTTCCAACGGTTTAACATCCGTACCGGTTGCCACTAATGTAACCGTAACCGCAATGCGAAAATCTTTATCATTTCGAAAGCTTCTGATAAGTTGGTTGCTATCTCCTGCCGAATATGTGATTTTTTGAACAAAATTATCGGATTGATTAGGGAATACTTCTTTTGCAATCCGAACTATATTTGTAGCATGTGCATCATTGAGGGCGAAAATGAGCGTTTTAGGAATGTATTCAAACTGAGAATCTCGTTCAGGATATAACTCAGTATAAATGGCATCACGATAAGTTTCTAAAATCAGTTTGATTTGAGCCGGATTAACAATACTACGATTCAATTCTGTTGAGGTATATATCTTTTCCTCTGAATTTTTCACATCTTCAGTCTTGCCGGAATACTTTGTTATATATTTGATATCTTCACCATCTTTGATTGCTCCGCCACTCTCTGTTACTTGAGTTTTGATACGATATACACGATAGTCAACGTTGATTCCATCCGCAATGGATTTTTCAAGCGTGTAATTGACTATGCGATTATTATTGAAAAAGGCTAAAGTTTCCGGAGCGGGCGTTGCAGTAAGACCTACCATCTTTGCCGAACTAAAATACTCCAAGACTTGCCGCCAGTTGCCATAAATGGAGCGGTGGCACTCATCAATAATGATCAAATCGAAAAAATCAGGAGGGAGGTTAAGATTTCCACCCAACTGAATTTCCTTATCTTCTTCACTATATGATTCATCGTTGTCGTTGTCATTTAGCTCCTGCCCAGTAAGCAGGGCAAAAAGACGCTGAATCGTTGAAATAACAACATTTGCATCTTTGGGAATATTGGCAGATTTCAACCGCTCTGTGGTAAAAATCGTATTAAATGGCTCGCCTGTTTCTGTAAGGCGAAAAGTGCCAAATTCGCCCTCGGCTTGTCGTCCCAGATTGTTTCGATCAACAAGGAACAACACTCGCTTCATGGGTGTATATGAAAGCAACCTATATGCTGCCATACAAGCCGTGAAGGTTTTTCCAGTTCCTGTCGCAAGCACCATTAACGCACGAGACTGCCCTAATCGGAAACTGGATTCTAATTCTGTAATTGCTTCATATTGACAATCCCGCAATCCTTTCTTTTGTAAAGTAGGTAATCCAGCATAATCGTCTTCTATACCAAGCATTTTTACTATTTCTTTCGGCGAATGGATCCGAGAAACAGAAATATAATCCTCTTTGGGATTATGAATATTTTTGAACAGAATTTCTCTGCCATTTGATAAATAAACAATAGGCAGCGGTTGATACCAGTAAGAACACCAGCTCGGCAATCTGCGAACATATCTCTCAGCTTGCTCCATGACTACATTGGATAGCCCACGTTCTTCTCTTTTTGCCTCAAGCACTCCTATCGCTTTCCCATTGAGAAACAGAAGATAATCAGCCTCTAGATTTCCTCTCAATAGACCTTCTTCAATAGCCACAGCGGACATTCCGGGAGAGTAATTATCTCTTTTGACAATTTCCCATCCAGCCTCATTTAGCATCCGATTGATTATTTTCCTCGCCTTTTCTTCTGGTGTCATTTTCTAACTTCTACATAATTTATATTATCGGAAGTTGCTTGCAAAAATAATAAATATCATACGATATTCATTTATAACAACATCAAACTGTCATTCCAAAATTCACCTTACCACTTTTGCTTACATTACTTGCTCTCACTTATTCTGCTCGTTTTTGCGTGATCGATGCATGATTACAAGAACTCATAAATAGTTATCCGCCATTTCTGCCAATAACCCCGCCTACTTGCTTTTGCTCGCTTTACGCGCTTTTTGCCCTGTCTTTGCCCGCTTTGCCCGCTTTTTGCTCGCTTATGCAAATTCGTAGTAAGTACTGACACTTGCACCAAGTTGTTTTAATAGCTGATACTTCTCTACCAAATCCGACAAATCATTAGTCGCCGTTCTCTTTGAGACGTCATTTATCTCCTGATATTCCTTATTAGTAATCTTGCCTTTCTCTTTCACATACTGAACAGCCCTTATCTGTCTTGCATTAAGACCACGTTTTACCAACTGTTCTTCTGTAAGATTATCCTTAAAAAGAGTTACTAAAAAACCGCCATCACGTTCAGTTAGTTCAGGTTCGGGGAGTCCTGCTTCTTTACAAGTCTCAATGATTCGAACGGTTCCACGTCCCCAGGAATCGATTAGCCCACCTTTGAAACAAACATCAGCAATCAGCGGATTGCGTGGGTAGGAGGAGTGGACGTGTTTGAGTGACTCTAACGTAATCTCCTCAGGTAGAGTACCATCATTCCAGATAGTTATCTTATCATCATATACTCGAATTTGAATAAAGGAACCCATATATTTACGGTGCACCAGTGCATTGAGAAGCATTTCACGAAGTGCCGGAATCGGATATTCACTATGCTCCAAACGAAGCATACCCTTAAATTCAATGGAGCGAGTAAGATACTTATGGTCTAATCGCTCTAATACGTTTTTGAGCAGAACGATTAAATTTCCTTCCTCAACATCTTGAAATCGCAAATCTGCATCTCCTTTGAAACGTCCAATTTTTACAAATGCATTTGTAGAGAATCGTCTTGGATCTTTACCGAAAAGAATTATTGCGGCACGTGTGAGTTCTCCGTTTTTAGTTAATCTTAACTTGTCGAAGATATCTTCCATTGTCAACCCTTCTACATCCGGCAAACGATCTTTTTCTTTTGACATCTCCAAATACATTCGGAAAGATTTTTCATCAATATCATCAAAGGTGGTTCTTGGTTCTGTAACTTCATCCCAAGTCAAACCGGAACGTTTGAGAAGAAACTCGTTGAGAGAAGCTCCTGTCAGTTCTTGCATCACACTTCCACTACGGTAATAATATCTGCCTCTTAACGAAATAGGCACAGAATAAGGTTGCACTACAATTTCGATATAGCGCTTATCCTCATCCGACAAAAGATTGACTTCTACTGTGATACCTAAATTATTCTTGATTCTGTTGGGTAAATCCTCCATCAGTTTTTTATAGTCGGTTAAACCAATAAGAGCACCTGCATCGTCTTTGCCTATATAAATCCGTCCGCCTTGCGCATTAGCAAAACCGCATATCCATTTTAGGTAATCGTCGTGCCAAGAGGATTTGTATTCTATGTTTTGCTGTTCGGGCATATTTCTATTTTTTAAATCCATATTTCTTTTCTCGTATTTCAAAAGCTTCTCTGCCACCTTCTAATATTTCACAAACATGTTCTCTTATTCCTTGTGATTCGAATGACTAGTCCTAAATAACCATTACTGGTTTATTAGACAAAAATATCTATTTTATTTGAGAGAAGCAAGGCTAATCTTGTTTCTCTCAGACTTTTTATACGTTTTAATTTCCAAATTATTCTGCTGATGCATTTCTTCGGGAGTTTTCACGTGAAAGGGCCAATGAGGTCTTTTTGTATTATATGTATCGTCGTATCTTTCACCAAATGTTTCATTGTATCAATATCAGCGTTGTATTCTTCGAGTAAAAACTCCTGTGTTAAAATCCATTCACTCTTTCTGCTATTGCATTGGCAGGTGAATCACAACTCTCGGTCATACTTGGAATAATCTTCTTAGCCTTCAACACTTTCTGATAGGCATTGCTCCAATACTGTAATCCTCGAATAAGCATCTGTGACTAAAACCAGATAACAATTACGACTTCTCCCTGCAATATAAGTTATATCCGAAACTCATACCTGTTCCGGTTGATTCAGTTCCATATCGACAACCAAATTTTTATGTTTACGAAATCGGTGATGAGAGTTCGTTGTTATGCAAAAATTCCGTTTGGGCATTATAAGCATATGACTTGCTTTTAATATCGCCAGAAGCTTATCCCGACCAACATATAATTCTCTCAAAGACCCATTTAAAGATAATACAACTTCCTGAACCCAATACGAAGCATATTCATTCGTATGGGCTGAATCAAAACTAAAACTTGTTCTGCTGTACTTTGTTTTTGTCTTTTGGACTTACAGGAACGATAATAAACTCTCTACATATCCCGAGCAATCCACAGGTGGAGATTTTACTCACTTGGTATTCTCTGCTAAATTGGTCGATTGATCGGGTAAGGAGTTTTTTCGTATACAAATATTATATTCTTTTTCGGCCATATTAACCATCATATCAAAGAAAGCTGCTTTCATATCGGATTTCTCCGCTTGCTTCTCCAGAAAAGCTTTGATACGCTATTCCAACTCAAGGATCTTTTAATATTTACTTTTTGGCACGGGTAACCGATAGATGTCCTTGCTCTATTTCGGATACTATCAATAATTTAAAGGATAAAGTGTAATCCTTTTCAACTGCGTTCAGTATAGTGATTATTAATCTATTACATAACATTACTCCTTTTATTGTAACGCTATTTCAGGACGAGACATACTTAAAAAAAAGAGGTGCACTCTTTTGGAGCCACCCCTTTTCCACACTTAAATTATTAATCTTATTAATCTCTTTTAATCAATAGCTATTATTTCACTTCTTCAAAGTCAACGTCCGTAACGCCACCACTCTTGCCACCGTTGTTTCCTGCGTTATTGCTCGTCTGTTGACCACCGAAATTCGGACCACCCTGCTGTCCTCCAAAGTTAGGACCTGCCTGACCGCCTGCGTTCTGCTGAGCGTTGGCATTGTTATACATATCCTGACTTGCTGCCTGGAATACGCTGTTAAGTTCAGCCATTGCTGCATCGATACCTGCAACATCCTGAGCCTTGTGAGCTTCTTTCAGTTTGCCAAGAGCAGCCTCAATCTGACCTTTCTTATCAGCAGGAAGTTTGTCGCCAAGATCTTTCAATTGTTTCTCAGTCTGGAATATCATACTGTCAGCCTGATTCAACTTGTCTATGCGTTCCTTCTCCTTCTTATCATTTTCGGCATTAGCAGCAGCTTCGTCACGCATACGCTTTACTTCATCGTCGCTCAAACCACTGGATGCCTCAATACGGATACTCTGCACTTTGCCTGTACCTTTGTCGCGAGCAGTAACGTTCAAGATACCATTGGCATCGATATCAAAAGTGACTTCGATTTGCGGTACTCCACGCATAGCTGCCGGAATTCCATCCAGATGGAAACGACCGATAGACTTGTTGCCCTTTGCCATCGAACGTTCGCCTTGTAAAACATGGATCTCAACAGACGGTTGGTTGTCGACTGCAGTCGTGAACACTTCTGATTTCTTGGTAGGAATGGTTGTGTTCGATTCGATCAGTTTCGTCATAACTCCACCCATCGTCTCAATACCTAATGACAACGGCGTAACATCCAACAGAAGGACATCTTTTACTTCGCCCGTCAGGACACCACCCTGGATAGCTGCACCAACGGCAACAGCTTCATCCGGATTGACTCCTTTGGAAGGAACTCTTCCGAAGAATTTTTCAACCAGTGCCTGAACAGCCGGAATACGGCTTGAACCACCAACAAGAATGACTTCGTTGATATCGGAAGACGTCAGGTTTGCATCCTGCAACGCCTTACGGCATGGTTCAAGACATGACTGAACAAGACCGTCGGTCAATTGCTCAAATTTAGCACGTGTCAATGTTTTTACCAAATGCTTCGGAATACCATTTACCGGCATAATGTACGGCAAATTGATTTCGCTTGTCGTTGTACTCGAAAGTTCGATCTTGGCTTTCTCAGCAGCTTCTTTCAAACGTTGCAAGGCCATCGGATCCTTACGCAGATCTACGCCTTCTTCTTTCATGAATTCTTCAGCTAACCAGTCGATAATCACATGATCGAAATCATCACCGCCAAGATGTGTATTACCATTAGTGGATTTAACTTCAAACACTCCGTCACCCAATTCAAGGATAGAGATATCAAACGTACCGCCACCGAGGTCAAATACCGCGATCTTCATATCTTTGTTCGTCTTATCCAAGCCGTAAGCCAGCGAAGCAGCTGTCGGTTCATTGATAATACGACGTACATTCAAACCTGCAATTTCACCGGCTTCTTTCGTTGCCTGACGCTGTGAATCGCTAAAATAAGCCGGAACGGTAATAACAGCTTCCGTTACTTCCTGTCCCAGATAATCTTCAGCTGTCTTCTTCATCTTCTGAAGAATCATAGCAGAAATTTCCTGAGGTGTATAAAGACGACCGTTAATGTCGACACGAGGCGTGTTATTGTCACCCTGAACTACTTTATACGGTACACGTTCGCGTTCTTTCTGTACCCGATCATAGGTTTCACCCATGAAACGTTTAATTGAGAAAACTGTATTTTGAGGATTGGTGATGGCTTGACGTTTTGCAGGATCGCCAACTTTACGCTCTCCACCGTCAACAAAAGCGACGACGGAAGGTGTTGTACGCTTTCCTTCACTGTTCGCAATCACAATCGGTTCATTCCCTTCAAGTACGGCAACACACGAGTTTGTTGTTCCTAAATCTATACCAATAATTTTTCCCATAACTGCTAATATTTTAATTGTTTATTATTCAAAATCCTGTATACTCTTACGAGCTGCACTTCATATCTAACAAATGGTATGCCAAAGTAAAATCAAAGCAACACTAAAATTTTGAATGTCACAAATTCTGACATTTAGGCAGATTGTTTTGGTTCAAAAACAAAAAAATCCGACATTTTTTACAAAATGCCGGATTATCAAATACGAATAACAACTTATCATCTTTTAATCATCTTCACTGTAGAAACCCTCTTGCCTGTATCTGTCTTGACTATGTAAAAACCCTGAGAAACGGATAGATTATTAAGCAATTGCTGATTTAATATCACTGATGAATTACCATTCGAAGTCTGATAGACTACCTGACCCATCAGATTATATATTGTTACAGTAGCCTGCGCATTGAGTTCATTAACAACTTCGTTAGCTGTAACAGTTGAGCCTTCCGGCAAAAGATATCCACCATTGGTCAACGAATAGGTTTCTCCATTCAGACTCGTGTTCGTGCTTTTGGTATAATAAATATTATAACCGTTACCAAGGATATTGGAAACTGTTGTTCCGGAAGTAAGTCCTGAAATTGAAATTAAACCATTTATATGACAATCGGTTGCAAGCGAGAGCGTACTGCTTTCGTCCATTGTAAGTGTTACCAAACTTGCTTCATTACCCGGATTAATGGAGGCCTTGTTATATGTAGAACTGTTCGAGAGCGTAATATAATCCTTACTGTTTGAATCAGCATAGATCATACCTTCCATCTCCTGACCTGTTGCATTGATATAGGTCGTTCCTCCACTCGAAGCTGTGGCATCATTACCCCATCCTCCCTTAAGTGAGCGAACTAACGTATCACATTTGTTCACAATCGTAACGCCTTCAAGATTAATATTTGCTGTTGCGTTGGTATTATAAAATAATCCTCCGGAAGTGCCATTGTACGTAAGCGTTCCACCTTTCAACGTTATAGTTCCGGTCGAACCGGAAGCATCTCCCGAAAAACTCTGATAGAGCAATATTCCCCATTTATCTTTGTTACTTGTTGCTGTACAATTGTTTACTGTGATACTGTTTGAGCCTTCTATGACGTACATTTCACCACCATTAGACACAAATGTTGCATCATTGGCCGTAATCGTACCTGTTGAATAAAGACCTGCCGAATTGCTTCCATTAGCAGTATATGTTCCTCCATTAACCGTTATCGTACCTCCACCTCGATCGGTTGCAATAACGCTCGAACTACCATTGGTTGTTGTGGCAATATCATTATTAACTGTAATAGTGCCTCCACCCGAAGCCATAATGGCACGTGCATTTCCTCCTGTCTGATAAATCGTATCGCCAGTCGTTGTTATGGATCCTGTACCATAAGCAAAAATACCGTTTGTACCTTTACCTGTTCCCGATACATAATTATTTGATGAAATAATAACAGGCGACGTAGATTTACCATACGATAACATCACCGCATTTGTTCCGTAGAAACTGGCATCGTCGGTACTCGAAGCATCAGCAGAATTATAAAGTTTACACTTACTAATAGTCAGTGTACCATCGGTCGCCTTAACAGCCGACTGATCCGTCGTAGTACTTGTATAGGTGTTACCCGTAACAGACTGTGTAGTAGAAGAAGTTAACACATTGTCTGAAGAACGTGTCTGCGCCTCTGATACTGTTGAAAAAGTCACAAATGCTATTGCAATTATACCCGCTTTTACCGATAAATGAAAAATTTTATTCATAATACATTACTTTTAATCCCTAACTATAACTATTTTATGGGATAAAAATAAAGAAGGATCGCCTAGCCGTCAAATATTTTCTATAAAACATTTTATTTTACCGCCAAACAGTGTAATTGTCATAACAAAATGTGACTGCTTCCAATATAAGCCATTATAACTCTATCTCTTTTCCTGCATATTGATAGACTACACAGTCACCGAACTGTTGCAGAAAAAGCGCGTATTTGTCGACGCCGGTACAGTGGCAGACGGCAATCTGCTGCGGAAAATCGTTCTCAAGATAATTAGCAATGACATGATATTTTTCCTCCTCTGCGTTATGAATATGGAAACCGCCCAAAAGCAGACGGAACTTGCGAGTTGGAAATGCCGCACGCACACGACGGATGATATTCGTGATGCCACGGTGCGAACAGGCGCTTAGAATAGAAAAACTATCTTTACCGGCGAGAACCAGAGCCATCTCGTCTTCAAACGTATCGGGAACGCGATTATCAGATCTCATGACAAAGAAATGATCGAAATGCGTGTCAGCAGGATCAAGCACAGGAATATCAGGGAAAAGAAAGACACCGGGCACCAACTCTGTCTTTTCCTGTACGAAACGAAAACGCGAACGCTCAAGCGTCTCGCTATGACGGACGCCGTTCTCGCGGTCGTCTTTATACTTTCGATCGAAAAGGGTTTCTTTACAGACTACTGTCGCCCGACTATTCAGTTCAAGAAAAGCACGAAGTCCGCCTGTATGATCGCTGTGACCATGCGAAAGTATAAGATAATCAACGCCACTGAGGTCGATATGCATTATACGGGCATTGTGAATAAAAACATCAGTCGCTCCTGTATCAAACAGCAGTTTATGTGTCGGTGTCTGAATATAAAGTGACAAACCATGCTCGGCCTGCAAGCCTCGCCCATAAACCAAGTTTTCTGTTAAAGTGACTATTTTATAGTCTGTCACACGCATTTCTTTCTTTTCCATCAATATATTCATTTCTATTTATTAAGAAAAACAATGATTCAAATATAGCCTTAAAAATTCACGGCAGATAGTGATAATGCCGCAAAAAGGCGTCTGTCACCTTGCGTACATCATAAAATTCCTTCGCCAAAGGCTTGCGATAAAGGAAAATAAGATGTCCGGCATTTAAAAACAACTTTAATTCGCAGTATACGCCGTTCTGTTCCATGCGTTGCTGAAAAGCTTTCGCCGTTGCAACCGGTATCAGCGGATCTTTCGTACCCAAAAGAAACAGTGTCGGCGGAGTTGCAGGCGTAATATTATCCAAAGGTGAAATCTCTTTATAGCGTGCTTTCATCTGAGCGGTGCCATATCCTGTCGGTCCATTATCAACGACTGCATAGTTGAGTACCATTAAGCCAGGACGATAAGAAACACCTCCGTCACGATTTGGTATTGTTCCTAATGCCGCCGCCAACTGTCCGCCGGCCGAGGAACCGGAAGCAACAATTCGCATCGTATCAATATTGTATTTATCTGCATGCATACGAAGCCAGCGCATGGCATCTCTGGCATCTTCAAAACTATCAAAAGGGGTGGAATGATGGAGCAGCTCAATACGATAATCGGCACTAACAGCCACGAAACCATTCGCTGCGTAATAAGCGCACTCTCGATAAAACTGGATCGGCGTGCCTTCGTGCCAGCCTCCACCAAAAAAATAAATGAGTGCCGGATGCTTTGCTCCGCCTCGTTTTGACGGTTGAAAGATATGCAGTGTCAGCGGATCGGCATTACTCAAAGTTTTATACGGGACAATATCAAACTTATACACGTTCGGCGCAGGTTTCAGAATCTGTTCCAATGCCTTGAACCAGACGGCAGCCATATGTTCGCCGCCGAGTTTGTTCGGATGCACTTTGTCGGCTATCGTAAATCGTTGCCAGTCAAATCCGCTACACTGATTCACAAGAATAACCTGACTCGAATTCATCGATTTCACCATCTTCGCAATCTGCTTATTTAAATCAGGAATATAGTTATATTTTGGAAGTTTGCCGCTTGGAATAACTTCAGCCATGAAAATGTAAGCCCTTGGATTAATAGCTAATATCTTACTTATTATGGATCTATAAGCTGAAATCATACCGGGAACGGGATGTTCGTCAACGGAATGGTTGTGCCCCGCGTGAAGCAGCACAATATCGGCCGGATAAATTCTATAAAGGCTGTCAATCTTTGAGTCGAGGAATTCCACCGTCTTGCCGCCAAAACCACAGGTATTCAACGTTCCTATACGACAGGGACTGTTATTCGGACCGATAAAATCGAATTCGTATCCCGCGGTCATCAGCTTTTCCCAAAGCGGATACAAATAGCAGGTAAACGAAGTGCTGCCCTCAGTAATAGAATCACCCAGACCCATGATTGAGAATCGTTGCTGTTTTCTCTGTTCAGCACTGACATGCATAGACAACGGCAACAATAACACGGCCAGCAAACATGCACGAAGTATTCTCATTGTCATCGTATTCTTGCTTCTCATATCACAAATATAAAGATTTAAATATTGAGAACAACCATGCATTTGATTATCAAAGCATTTTATTTTCTTATAGTTACTTTACGACAGGTTTATCCTTACGCGTACCACCTTCATTATACTGTTGATTGTTAGGAATTTCCTGTCCACCTACGCCTTGCCTCATCAACACTTTCAAGTCGTCAAGATGAGATGTGTAAACACCCCGTGGATTAACATTATATTTCTTACAAATAGATGCAGCCATACCGACTACTTCACCCATCATTCCTGTGGTTCGCATCACACGGACTGTGCCTAAAGCTACATGCGTCACACTGATATCGCGCCCAGCCATGAACAGATTGTCAATATTTCTCGAATATAAGCAGCGATAAGGAACAGCGTAAGGATAAATGGCAATATGCTTTGCAATGGATTTAAACTCTTTTCCGGCAAAATTGGAAGTGTTAGCCGGATCGGGATAATGCAAATCGATCGTCCAAGTTGTAGTAAATGATGCATCCTCATGAGCCACATTCTTCACAAGATCGTCCTCCTTCAGAACATAATCGCCAATAAGCCGGCGCGATTCGCGTTTACCGGCGACATAAGCCACCCAGCCGAGTTTCCGATTATTATATTGTTTATTCTCCTTCATGTGATTCTTCAGGAAGCTCCAGTTTGAATAAACAACAAGCATTCCATAGTCGCGTATACGTTCAAAATCATGTATTTGATCAAGATTCATACCTGTCTCCCAAGTCCATTCGCCCATCATCACTTTCTCAGCGTTCTTATCATTAAAATTCACACCATAATTAAACTCGGGGAAAGCACTGGGTTTCTTATTATCTACAGAATACCATTGCACGGACGCACCCATCGTCAACTTGTCGGCTTTCTCTGGAGCCGTACTCTCGCCAAACTCATCGCGACTCTCACGCCCCATACGAAAATCGGCACCGGCCAAATAACCGATAGTTCCATCCCCCGTGCAATCCGAAAACAACGGAGCTTCAAATGTCGACTCCTTTCCTGTCTCAATCTGCTGAGCAACCACAGATGTTATTCTATTGCCATCTTTATTCACTTTTATAGCACGATAGTTTATAAACAGTGTCACGTTCTTTTCTTTTAAGAGCCAGTCCATCTTTTTTTGGTCTTCATAATATGATGCAGGCTGCGCATTGCCTCCTTTCAATGGACCGAATTCTTTCTGAAGCCCGCCCAATTCCTTATATTTACCTGCTTCAATGCGTCCGCCCAGATGTACACGTATATCAGAACTGTTGTTACCTCCAACTACCGGACGATCATTAATCAGAGCAACCTTACATCCAAGACGTGCAGCCGAAACCGCCGCACTCATGCCTGCAATGCCAGCACCAACAACCACTAAATCATATTTTCCGGCTGATGAGGGTACATCAGGTAAACCCAATGCCTTATGCCGAAATGCAGCTAACACCTTAATCTCTGTTGGTGGTACTTTCTCTTTTTCCGTCGTGAAATAAATGGCGTCACAACGACCGTCGAACCCGGTCAGGTCATGAAGTTTTAATATTGTCTTTAATGACTTTATATTCACCTTACCGGCAAACTGCCATATCCAGGCAGATCCTTCAGTACCTAGGGGTGATAACATTTTCTTACCTCCTACAATAAGCGAAAACTTGCCCGGACCCTCGCCATCCTTCCAAGGAGAAGTCCAATTATAAGTCCGCACATAAACATAATAATTACCGCTTTCCGAGAACGTCACTTCTTTCGAAGCATCTGCTACCGGAACACCCATTCCATGCGCTAACAAATAGGGTGAGCCCATCAAGTCCATAAACTGCTGATCGACAGCCCAGCCTCCTTTATGAGTAAAACTCTCGGCTTCCACAAACAGATCAGCCGCTTTCGTGTTCCCAATCATCAGAAAGGATAACAAAATCAATGCAAAATACTTTCTCATTACTATATAATATAATCGTTTAATTATTATCACCCGAAACGACCAACCGTATAGTTGTCACAGACTGTTCTGGACAACTATATTTCATCATCTGCCTTTTCATCTTCGGCGGAGTTATTTGGGTACAATCTTCTGTTTTACTCGTCCGCCAGCAAGCTACTTCCTTTATCTTTCCAAGGCCACTTAAATCGAGATTAAAATCCTTATCTTCTTTATTTATATTAAGCAAAGCAACAACAACCTCTCTACCTGAAGGCGAAACGGCAGCCAGTACATTCTTCTGATTTGTTTCGATCAGCGTATATCCGCCCTTAATAAAACGCGTGATCTGCATCTGAACATAAAAATTCTTTACAATCTCATATTCCTGCGTCTTAAAGTCTCCGCTGATAACGCACCATTCAGCATTATGTTCTTCCACCATTTGCCAGTCTAGCCATGCTTCAGGACGCATAATCCGCAAATCATCAAACATTTTCTGCAACAGCATCAGATTGCTTTCGAAACCATGACTTTCGCTCGGCCCGGTTTCCGATTGCCAGAAACGCTTGCCCGAAGCAGCCACCAAAGTGTGCACTTCTGCCCGTTCTACATCCGTTCCGCCATAAGTATGTGTATTAAGTTGTCCGATCTTGTCCTGAATATCACCCGCAGCCTGATAAGCATGCTGAACAGTAAGAAACTGATTCAGATTTGTCTCGTCGGAAGCGGCAATAACAGTTTTCAAACCCGACGCCTGCAGTTTAGGGTAAAGCCTGCGGATAATTTCAATCTGGGTAGCTGGCTCAAAATGACAACCTTCCTGACTTCCCTGATTATACCAATAGTTTGAATAAGACTCGTTAAACGGTTCCAACGTTCTGAAATCCAAGCGATATGTATCATGATAATATTTGCATACATCTACCAGATAATCGCAAAACATATCGTAATATTCAGGTTTCAGATTATCTTTCAACGGATCGTTGTTACCGGCAGTACAACCACTGAATGTCATCCAATACGGTGCAGAATTGGAAAAAGCTTCGAATATGGCATCCGGCCGTTTTGCTTTGATTTTCATCATGATTGTACGCTGGGCCTTATCAGCATCCCAATTATAAGGCGCTGTAGGAGACGCTTTAAAGCCTTCCATTTCGGCACGCTTGCCTTTACCTTTCACCATATGTCCGCCTGCATGCGACGGATCGTCGCCTCCCCCGATATTATAACGGAAGATATTCATATTCAATTTATCAGGTGAAGTAATCAGATTCACAATATCATCCATCTTTTGCTCGTTCCATTTGCCGACTTGTCCGGCCCACCAACAAAGCGAACTGCCCCAGCCTTCTATCGTTTGCATACGTTGAGACGGATTAAGCACAACCTGATTATCATCAGGTTCAACACTTTGAGCTGAATATGGCAGCAAAAATAATACCGCCATCATTATACTTTTAATCTGATTACTTCCCTTCATAACTATTTATTTATAATCCAACATAGCGGTAGCACGCGCATCAACATTCGTCGAAAAACGGATCCAACGTGCTGCAAACGAAGCTGGAAAACGATAAGTAAACTTTCCCCCGGGTTTCACAACATAAGAGGCATATTCCATCCAATCGCCATTGCCTGTCGGATCAACTTCAACTTTGAACGTGACACTGCTTTTACTATTATGCGCTAAAGATAGCTCTTTTTTATCATAAAACGCCATGAGGTACGGGTCTGATACAATACCTGCTTTCACTTCCGTATCTTTCCAGGGTCCACCGTTACCTACTGGTTTACCCAACTGCCACAAATCATCAATCACACCTGCCCAATAAAACAGTTAATGTTCTCTATATTAACAATCTGCTGATAGCCCTTAATCACTTCATACAACTTATCCAACGACCCATAAGGTAAATGCTGTTCATAAGTAATCACCCCACAATCGTCCATTCCAAGGAATAACAGCTCCCATTCCACATTCTCTCTCATTATTATAATAAACAAAACGAGAAGAAATTCCAGAAAGTTGAGAAAAAACTCACCTTTACTAAGTTACATAGTTTATTAAAAAAAGTATAAGAACTATTCCTATAACACAAATAACTTTCATTGTTAGTTTCTATTATTTCAAACAAAAATAAAATAACTCTTTCAAAGTAATGTGTCTTCTCCATTTATTTAGTTCCACTTTCTTAAATATACTATTATTCAGCTTCGGTAAAACCTGCCTTTCCTATACCTTTTCCCATTAATAATTTCAATTCCTTTAAATAACTCACATACACAGCTCTTGGCGTTGTATTATATTTCTTACATATCGAAGCAGCCATTCCTACAACTTCACCCATCATCCCACCAGTTCTCATTACTCGAACAGAGCCCAATGCTATATGAGTAACACTGATATCTCTTCCAGCCATAAAAAGATTATCAATATTTCTAGAATACAAACATCTATAGGGAACAGCAAAAGGCTTTATTGCCTTTGTATCAGAATAAGCTAAAAAAGGCTCCACTTTCATACCCTTAACTGGTTCAGGATAATGTAAATCTATACCCCAAGTAGTAGTAAAAGAAGCATCATCAAAAGAAGTTCCATTAAGTAAATCCTGCTCTTGCAAAATAACATCACCCAATAATCGACGAGATTCACGTTTTCCTCCAATAAATGCGACCCATACTAATTTTTTATTTGCAAACTTTGATTTTATTTTGCTATGATTTTTTAAAAAGGACCAATTTCCATATACAGCAAGCAAAGCATAATCCCTGATATTTTCAATATCAGTTATTTGATTTTTATTAAATCCTGTTTCCCAATTCCAATCACCACGAAGAATCGGTTTACATGTTTGATCATTAAATTGTATAGCCCACGAGCAATCAGGAAAAGAAGAAACTTCATTTGTCGAATCAGCATACCACTGCATCGAAGTTCCCATTACGAGTTGGTCACTATTCTCTGGTGCCCTAAACTCATTTGTCTGACTCCTAGATTCTCTGCCCATACGATAATCAGCACCGGATAAAAAACCTACTTCTCCATCACCAGTACAATCTGAAAAGAGATTCGCTTTAAAAAGACAGTCTTCACCTGTTTCTATATTTTTCCCAACAACTGAAATTATTCTATTTCCAATTTTATTTACAGCACAAACTTGCATATTCAAGTATAAACTTAAGTTCTCCTGATTATATACTACAAAATATTTTTTCTCATCTTCATAATTACTATAAGGACCTGCATTATGAATAAGCTTTTCAGGATGCTTTTCTAAAATTGCCTGAATACTTTTACTCCGTATTGATAAAGGATCCTTCTTTGATTCCAAATAATTCCAATAACCAATAGGACCAATTTCATCAATCAAATGTCCTAAATTTGGATAAGGTTCTTGGAATATTAACCCAGAAAGACCAACACGAACTTCAGAACTATTATTACCCCCTAAAACAGGACGATTTTGTATCAATGCAACCTTACATCCTAAACGAGCTGCACTAACCGCTGCGCAGCAACCAGCTATACCACCACCTACAACGACCAAATCAAAAGTTCCAAAATCTTTCGGTTCTGATGAAAATCCTAACTTTTCTCTACGAAATTTCATCAATTCGTCTTGACAATTTGGTGGAATCTCTGTTAAATCATTTGTTATATAAATAGCATCACATCTTCCTTCGAATCCAGTCAAATCATGTAATTCCAACTTATTATTTCTTTCTGTTAATATATACACACCGCCATCTTGCCAGTGCCAATTTTCATCACCTGTTCCAAAAATAGTATTCAACATTTTACCATTAAGCATTACCTGAAAACGCCCAGGAATTTCTGATTCACACCACGGCTTAACCCAATTTCGTGTTCTAACCCATAGTCTATGCTTTCCAAATTCATGAATAACAAAATTAGTTGATGCATTTACGACTGGTATCCCAATTCCATGAGCTAGCAAATAAGAAGAACCCATATACTCCATCGATTGATTATCTATAACCCATCCTCCTTTATTATTAAAACTTTCTGCTTCAATAAACAAATCTTCAGCTTTTAATAATGGTATTGTTAACAAATACAACAATAAAACAAATATATTCTTCATATTTTAGTTTAATTTAAAAAGTCATCTAGGTAGAATATCCACCTAGACAACTATGTATCTCATTAATAACCTGGATTCTGAGTCATATTAGGATTAATCTGTATTTCAGTCGTAGGTATAGGCCACAAATATTGACGATCATCCCACTTCTTCTCTGACATTGCAGCACATTTACCAGCTGCTTCCATTTTTGTAAAGTCAGCCAAGCCGTTTTCATCAATATCTGGTGCAAATGGCCAAAACCAATCACCATCATTAACAACTTTTTCTACTAGTAATGTTGAAGGATATAACATCATATACTCCTTTTTGCTCATCGCTACGTTCATTATTCTCCAACGGATCAAATCTTGATAACGAAGTCCTTCATTAGGGAACTCCACTCTACGTTCCATGCGTAACTGAGTTCTTAAAGTTTTTTGATCCATAGCTGTAAAAGCTGGATATTTATCAGTAGCAGATTTATCAACTCCATAAGCACGAGCACGCACAGTATTCATTGCATCTAAGACCGATTGGTCAATTTGATTTAATTCAATTTTTGCTTCAGCATACATTAATAAAACATCTGCATAACGAATAACGATATAATCAGGTTCAATATTTCCCGAATTTTTTAATGCATCCTCATCAATACCTTTTTTCCATACTAACCCATTAAATGATGCATACTGAGCATTGGCACGTGTATCATTATTTTTTATTATTTTTCCTGTATTATAATTCATAACCTGTAAAACTTGTGGATGAGGATTGAATTCTATACCAAGAAATGTTTCTCCAAATGGAACAATTGTCATTGTGCAACGAGGATCACGATTCTTGAATGGGTTATGCGGATCAAACAATGGTGACTTATCAATAGGAAGTCCATCTGTACATGTGTATGAAGCAAATAAATCCCAGGTAGGATCTGGAACAGCATAACCTCCTGAATTACGAGGTAATTGACCTCTAACATTTATATAAACTTTATACTCTATTGACCGTGGAATCAAGAATACTGATTCTTCCGAATTCTTTGTACTTGATAAAAATAAATTTCCATAATTGCTATGTAATTTATATACCCCTAAATCCATAACTGCTTTTGATGCAGTTGCTGCTGTATTATAATCTCCCATATAAAGAGCGATACGAGCTTTAAATGCTAAAGCTGCTCCTTTTGTTGCACGACGTTGACCAGAAACTGTAGTAGGAAGAACTGACGCGGCAGCATCAAAATCATCATATATAAACTGAAGAATAGTAGCCTTATCGGTTCGTCCTTGTTGCAATCCGTCATCAATACTTAATTCACCCTCAACTAAGGGAACATCGCCAAACTTTGTTATAAGTTTAGAATACGCACATCCCCTATGAAAACGAGCCTCTCCTACCAATTGATTCACTTTCGTTGCTGAAGAACCATTCTTTATAGCACGATCAGCTTTTAGAATAACAGAATTAGCTCGTGCAATTACTTTATACTGTTTTGACCATAAGTCAGTAACATCCGAATTTTGACCATTTAAAGTTGCATTCTGAAATGCAGTCAATTGTTCACGATATACTCGATCGTCTGACCAATCTGTACCACCCCATCCACCTTCATCTTGTGTCCAAAAATCTATTCTATACAAATCATTAACTGCCATTTGTATTTCTGTCTCCGATGAATACCAAGTATCAGTAGAACCATTAGACAATGGATTCAAATTTAAATCATGGCAAGATGTTAAAATTGTTATTCCACTCAATAAAAAAGTTCCTATTATAATATTCTTTTTCATGATAATTCTCCTTAAAAATTAATAGATGCGCCAAATAGTACAGACATTGTAATAGGATAACCTGTTGAACTAACTTCAGGATCCCATCCATGAGGATAACCGCTCAAACAGAATAAATCATTACCCGCAATATAAAAACGCAACGACTTAATGTTTGCTTTCTTTGTTAATGCAGAAGGCAATGTGTAACCTAACGTCAGGTTTTTCATACGAAGATATCTTCCATTAAACAACCAATAATCAGACATCGCTAAATTAGTATCTCTATTTGAACGTGTCAATCTTGGATATTTAACACTTGTATTCTGTTCTTCAGTATTTTTAGAACTCCAATAATTACCATCTAATATTTCAGGAATTCCTCCCCAATTTGTATTCAAAGCTTCAATCATATTAGCATTTATACGTGCATTTTGGCTCCCTACACCTTGCAACATCATTGCAAAATCAAAACCCTTATATCCAGCTGTTAAATTAATACCAAATATATAACGAGGTAAAGAACCACCTAATAATACACGATCATACTCAGAAGAAATCTTGCCATCTGGAACGCCATCCGGGCCGGAGATGTCTTTATATTTTACATCGCCCACTTTGACATTGTTATTTATTTTAGGAGAATTATTCACATCCTCTTGCGTAAGGAATAATCCATCACTAACATAACCATACCATTCATTAAATTCACTTCCTTCCTTTTTTACTTGGTCCCCTAAAAATTCAGTTCCACCTAAATTCCCCATTTTTGAAACAAAATCAGAGAGATTTGCTGTAACTGAATAATTTAAATTTCCAATTTTATCATGCCATCCTATTTCTAAATCATATCCATGAGTATTCATTTTACCCGAATTCACACTCGGATTATCATAACCGATAAACTTAGGAATTTCCAAAGACAATAACATATTCTTAGTCATTTTCTTATAATAATCACCTGAAAAATGAAAGCGCCCATTCAAAAAATCAGCATCTAAACCTATATCCCACGTTTCTGTTGTCTCCCATGAAATATTACGCACAGCATAATATTGCTGAGCGGCTGTAGTCGCTGAAGAAACAGCAGAACCACTATAAAACAATGCTGAATTAAAATTTAAAGCTGCTTGATAAGGATAATAACTACCTATACGTTCATTTCCTAATGTTCCCCACGAGCCTCTCAACTTCAAATATGAAATAACTTTAGGATCAATTTTTTTCATAAAAGACTCTTCGCTAATAACCCAACCGGCCGAAAATGAGGGGAAGTTTGCCCAACGATTATCTTTAGCAAAACGAGAAGAACCATCACGACGGAAGTTAGCTTGTAATAAATAACGATTTTCGAAACTATATGTCAAACGACCGAACAACGAACGATAAGCATACTCATAAGCGTTACCACTATTATCACGATAATCTTGCGGTCCCAAATCCAAATACGGATAATTTGTCAACTCATATTGATCACGTGAAGCAGCCAAATTTTCCCAAAATGCATAATAATCCTCATAACCGACCATAGCCGTCATATCATGACGTCCAAAAGATTTATTATAATTAGCAAAAAATTGAGTAGTTACATTATAATCATCATTTCTGCTTTCAGTTAATTTTGTAGATGCATATCCATTCATATAACCTTTTACTGTTTCTGAATCATCTGCGTAAGTAAAAGGAACCTTCTTAGTAAAATTTTTAATTTTACTAAAATTATAAGTTGGAGATACTACACCTGTAATTTTTAATCCTTCAAAAGGACTTATATCAATAGCAGCTTTTCCTCCAATTGTATTATACCAACTCGTAATATTACCGCCATCATTAATCATAGCAATAATATTCTCTCCATCTTTACAATCACTATACATTCCATTAGTCCAACGAACTGCATAAATAGGCGGTATAGCACGATATTGCATGGTCATAGGATTTGTATGTGTGTCTTCTGATTTAGAACGTTTAAAATTCACATCTAAATGAGCCGCAATATATTTATTAATTTTAAAATCATTATTTACACGAATCATATAACGCTCATAGTCTTTATTTGCATACAAACCATCGGTATTATCGTAACGAAAAGACGCTTTGGATTGAACTATTTTACTTCCTCCAGATATATTAAGAGAATGAGTCTGTTTTGGAGCAAAACCTTTCAATATTTCATCTTGCCAATCAGTTATAGGATATTTGTCAGGATCTGTTTCATGATATGTAAGCCAGTTATTCACTTGATCTTCAGAATATGTTTGATACCAACTACCTGAATTATTATCATTATAGCGAAAGTTCATTTGTCATTTCCAAATAACGTTGAACACCTACATATTTTGGTAATTTAGTTGGCATCTCCCAACCATATTCGAAATTATAGTTCAAAACCAAATCATTTTCTTTAGCACGTTTTGTTGTAATAACAATAACACCGGCAGCAGCACGTGAACCATAAATTGAAGCAGATGCAGCATCTTTCAAAACCGACATACTTTCGACATCTTCAGGATTGATCTGATTAATATCACCAGGGACACCATCAACAATAACCAATGGACTTGAATCACTGATAGTTGTCACACCACGAACCTTTATTGATGCTGTTGCACCGGGAGCGCTGTTATCTCGCGTAACCATTACACCGGAAGTTGCTCCTTGCAAAGCTGTGGATAATTGTGTTGTGTGACGTGCTGCCAAATCATCACCTTTAACAGCAGCTACAGCCCCTGTTAAATCTTTTTTCTTCATCGTTCCATAGCCGACAACAACCACTTCATCCAACATTTCTGTGTCTTCTTTCAAAGTTACAGCAATAGAATTCTTATTTCCAACTACAATCTCAGTTCCCTTGTATCCTATATAAGAAACACCTAATGTAGCACTTCCGGTAGGAAGTGTTATTGTAAAATTACCATCAGCATCGGTAATTGTACCGTTTGTTGTTCCCTTCTGGACAATGTTTGCCCCAATAATCGGATCTCCATTAGGATCTTTAACTGTACCGGTTATTGTTCGCTTATTTGATTGCTGAGATACAGTTCCGCGTTCGCCTGACTTACCTGATGCAGATGCTTTAATCAAGACCTGGCGATCTATTATTTGATAAACATAACCTGTGTTGCGAAATACCTTATCAAGGACGTCTTGAATAGTGGCATTCTTCGCCATAACACTAACCGGTTGATTGACATTTACACGATTGTCGTTGAAGAAGAATGTAAATTCACTGTTCTTCTCAATTTCTTTCAGTACCTCAATGATTGTACTATTCTGCTTGTTGATTGTCACCTTGTAATTTTGTGCGTACGTGGAAGCAGAAATGCTAAAAATAGCACACAAGATAAATAAGGTAGTGATCTTCATGATGCGCTTTACTTTTTTTAATAGCGGGACATAGTGATCCCTTTCTTTATTTTTCATAACTTTGTGATGTTATTAAAATTAATAATGCATGCGCGGCCAACAGCTTCGAGAATGTGTATGGTTTCGCATGGTAAATTAAATCTCTTGGATTGGAAGATGCTGGCAGGCGTCTTCCAATTTTTTGTTCCTTCATCCGTCTTTATTATTCATGGCTTTATAAATTAATTTAGTAGTTTTATCTATTGTTTGTTTTTCAAGTCCACAGTAAAATCGCCATTATCCTGTTTTGTATATTTCAATGGAGAGGAAACCTGTATTAAATACAAAATTCTATCCAACGCTTCATCACGGACTTTGAATGTAAAGCGATATCTTTCCGACAAATCTTTCTGACACATAATTTTACGGCCATACCACTGTTCAAGACGTGGGATGATCATCGATAACTGCTCATTTTCAAAGCTTAATACTCGCTGTTTGCGCCAGGATGTATATTTATCGGCTTCAACATAACCGGTCGTTACTGCTCCACTCAATTTATCATATACAAGTTTTGTGTCAGGAGTGACTGAATATTCTTTTGTACTACCGGTATTCTTATCCGTGATTCCAACTTTTATTTTTCCATTAACTAAAATAGCTTCCGATTTATCCTCTACATCATAACTAAACACTTCAAACGCTGTGCCAACCGCTTGTATACTCATATCAGAGGCATGAACAATAAATGGTTTCTGATGATTTCTGGCAACATCAAAGAACGCTTGCCCCGTCAAAGTAACTTCACGTGTTTTACCCTCAAAAACAGCAGGATATGTCAATGTGCTTCCGGCTCCCATTTGTACCCTCGTTCCATCAGGCAATTGCACTGCTTCCATATTTTGAATCCCAGAGGTAACAACATACATCTGAGGCATTTTTCTATTTGTAGAATAAAAATAAACTAAACTACTCATAGCCAATAAAAGCAATAACGAAGCAGCTATGCTGTAAATACGATAGAATGTGATTTTCTTTGAACTCGATCGATTCCACAAACGACGAAAAATCATTTGCCAGATTGCATTTTCAGCATCTGCATCATCTGTAATCTCTGAAGATACGCCATTCCATTGATGCGTCATCACATGAGTTACTTCTTTAGATGACAATAATGCGCGATGCTCTTCATCTGTCAAAGCATCTTGCATCAACATCTTTAATATATGCTTCTTCTCTTCATTTTTCATTCCTATCTCTTTTACATAGTTAAATACACGCGAGAATTAGAGTTCCCCTATTCGCACATAACATTTTTTTGTTTTTTATTTCAATTCGTAAAAAAAGGAGAGCCTTTTAAAGCACTCCTTTCCATACATACATAACTAATATGATTACTTCGGACCTAAAACAGTTCCTTCAGTCGGAACTTTTAGAGGCTCCTTATTGTTTTCAGCACCCGGATAACCAATATTTTGATTAATAACTCCATTTAAATTTGTATTAATTGCACTTGCAGGAACAGGCCATAAAATATGATGAACACTAATCTTATATTCTGCCCATTTGTGCTTAACACCTTTATTGTAGAAATTATTTTTAGCCACTACCCAATCATACCAGAAATTAAAGCCTCCCTGTTTTATATTTGCACCCGTTCCACCAGGCCCAGATATATTATCAAGACTGTAGACACGACCTCCAAATACTTCACATGGCTTGCCCGTCTTGGCATAAGTATATGAAACACGAACTAATTCAATATGCCTATTTTCTTCATAGTATAATTCACGTGCCCGTTCATCTAATATAGCACCAATATTAATATCCGCAGCTGTCAAAGGATCCGCGCCCGCACGCCTCCTTACTACATTCAACATTTCTGCGGCTTCTGCAGGCTGATTCTTCCAATAATAACACTCTCCCAACATTAAATAAACTTCAGCCGAACGGTATATATACCATGGCGTTTCACCACCATCCCATCGATTTTGTAATGGATCAGGCACGAATGTTTTGTATTGTGGCCACATATACCAGCAACGAATTGTATCTTCAACAGACATCGCCGGATTCTTAACCAAATTCTTGCCATACCATTCACTCTTGCCTTTCAAACTTGGGTTATTATAAAGTAAATCTTCCATACGTTTCCAACTATCATGATTATTTGGGCTGCGTAAATCATTCTTTTCTTTATCAGTCCAAATTGTATACTGAAAATAATTTGTCGAACGAAGTCGGCCTATTCCCCTACCATATAATTTGTTTAAATCCATCGCGGGATTAGCGGCTACATCAGTAGCATCAGCACCTGTAATTGTTGTACCGGATCTTCCATCAGGAGTTATCACCGATCCACTACTCCAATACGGAACCGTTTGGCGCATAATCTGCATACGGTCAGACCCATCTACATTAGGATAAGATACAACATACATTAATCCTTCTGTATTTGACATATCTAATTTAGCCTCAACACTATGCAAGTCAAACATCAAATTAGGATTTGTCGTCTTTTTTGTTGTAAAACGAGAAGTCATCAGCGGATGAACTGCAACAATCTCTTTTCCAACTTCTATTGCACGATCAAAATCACATAACGACATGCACACTTTCATCAACAGAACGCCACATGCAGCTTTTGACGTCCTTCCACGATCTACTTTTTCAGGGACCCATTTATATGCAAATTCAAGTTCGGTCTTCATTTTTTCCAAAATACTCCATCGATCATATGTATAAAAATCATATTTTGGTTCCGTAATTTCCCAGTCCAGATAAGGGACATTGCCAAATTGATGAACTAATTTGTAATAACGATATGCGCGCTGAAAATAGGCAGCTCCCAATACGGCATTCCGCTCAGACTCATCTTTAAAAGTGGCATTATCAATACGTGAAATGACTACATTAGCATATTTAATACCTTTATATCCTTCTGTCCAATACCAACCGACCCTTGTATAATCACAATGATTCAATGTAGCATCAGGCAAAAGTGATTTATCCATGTCCATTTGAGGGCCAGCTTTATCTGTGGTCCCTTCAACGGCTACATCCGATTGAATTATTTCTGTAAGAATGGGACTTCCATCTCCAAAATATTCATGTCGCATGCTTCGTTCACAAGTAGTCAAAGCTCCATATAATCCATTTGCATCAATATAAGCATTTTCTGGCGTATAGAATGACAATGGTTTAGGTTCCAGCCATGAATCACTACAGGAAGATAAAACCAAAAGTAATGATACAACACCAGAAAATAAAATACTATTTTCTATTTGTCTAATTTTCATAACCATTCATTTTTAATTATCATAAAGTAAAATTCAAACTCAAATTAAAAGTACGAGGCGTAGGTGATCCCGATTCAGGATCCCAATATTTCCAATCAGGAGCAAAAACAGCAACATTTCTGACAGTTGCAGATAGCCGCATATTCTGTATCGAAAACTTATGTAAAAAAGAAAGTGGTACACGGTAAGAAAAGGTTATATTATCTAATCTAATAAATGATCTATTAATATAATTATTACCAATATTCTTTGAACCAATACGTGCAAAATCATTAATTGGATTATCAGGCATCCAATGAGGCTGATCGTAGTATGAACTACGACTGGGGAAATTAGATGTATTAGCCGCATAATTAAAAGTTCCATATTGTCCCCAATACGAATAGATCATAAAAGAGACTGAAAAATCTTTATAAAACTGAAATTCATTACGTAAAGTCCAACGAAAACGAGGAGTAGTATACTTTTTCTGAAAAACCTTATCCGCATTAGTCATTACCCCATCCCCATTTTGATCCACATACTTAAAATCACCTGGTTGACAACCATATTTAGCCGCTTCCTTTACTTCACTTTCTTGCCATACTCCATCACGAACATAATCCCATATCTCATTCGTATCATGTCCAATAAACCACTTATTCGATATATCATCTGCTTCTTTCTGACCAATGACACTTCCATTTTCATCCAAAACATCCACCTTTGTCCCATATAAATGAACGATCTTTCTTCTATTAAGTGAAAAGTTACCTGACAAAATATAATTAAAATTTTTATGTTTAATAAGGTTAGCACTTAATGATAATTCAACTCCTCTATTTTTAATCTCACCCATATTAGAAGCCACACTACCAAAACCAGTAATTTCAGGGACAGCACGATCAATCAACAAATCATTTGTTTTAGAAATATAAGTTTCTATTGAACCACTTAATAAATCACCAAATAATGAATAATCCAAGCCTACATTATATGAACTTGTTCTTTCCCATTTTAAATCAGCATTCGACATACGATTAACATATAGTTGAGACGAAGTATATAAACTACCATTTTGATCTATATAAGGATGCAACCCTGAAGTCAGGTCAGATAATGCCTCATATTGACCAATGTCGCGATTTCCATTCTGTCCCCATGAAAGACGCAATTTTCCATAATTTAGCCAATTACCTACATTTTTCATGAATCTTTCAGAAGTAAATGTCCAACCTAAAGCAACAGCCGGAAAAAAAGCATGAGGATGCTTTTGTCCAAATGCTGAATACCCATCCCGCCGAACAGAGGTCGTAATCATATATCTATTATCATAAGAATAAAACAAACGCCCCATTAAAGCATCTCCGGTAGCATATGTATCTTCACTTGAAACCAAAGGGACAGTTCCGGCTTGTATACGGTGATAACTTAATATATCACTTGGTGAATATTTGGAGGTTGTTGCCGACTGACTCCATGTTTGACGCTTTTCAGCATTAGCAAGCAGCGTTAATTCTATATTATGCATTTTATTAAATTGCCGTTTCCAATGGAGAACATTATCTACTTGCCAATTATATACTTTACTAGTAGTACGTTCAGAAGAACCTCCTGTACTAGCCCACTCTTCATTTGCTGACGACTGATGCATAAAATATTCGTACCACTGATAATGAGGAATAAAATTAATTTGATAATCAATATCAAAAGGGAACAATATTTTCGCATACAAATTGGCATCCAAAATATTGTACCTCTTTTTTCGGTCACGATACAAGTTATCATAAAACGGATTTACTGCTACTGAATCACCTGTAGGTAAACGACGATAAATACTAGCGGGATCACTTATATTATTTGAACCATATGGTGAAATATCAATCATTGACTCCCATTTGCACAAATAATAACCATCTGCATCATTATTATTTAATTTTGTTTCATCACGAGACGAGAAACTTGAATTAATACCAATAGTTAAAAAATTGGTGATTTTTGATTCCAAGTTCAAACGTGTTCTAAATACAGAATAGTCTTCTCCGGTCACTATTCCTTCTCTATCAGTATAGCCTAAAGACCAATAATACGCCATATTATTGGTACGATTTGAAATACTGGATGTATAATCCTGTTGCAATCCTGCTTGAAATACCAGCTTCTCCCAATCTGTTATATTCCCTGATAAATAATTTTCAATTTCTATAGCTTTAAAATCCAAACGAGACAACCAAGCTGTGACTAACTGTTCTTGTGTAACAGAAGATACTGGAGTCTTTTGTGTATAGTTATACCAATCCAACTGATTTACGTTCTGCAATTGACGAGGATCTAAAAATATTTCAGGATATTTTGCGAGATAATCAGTCGAATTACGTGTTAACTCATAATCCTGACGATATTTAATAAACCCATCTGCATCTAAAACCTTTCGTTTATTAGCAGCTTGCACAAACCCCAAATTAGCATTAAAATTTACAATAGGTTTTCCTACCTGACCTTTTTTTGTAGTAACAACTACTACACCATTGGCAGACTTTGCACCATATACAGCAGCTGAACTCGCATCTTTTAGTACATCTATTGACTCAACATCAGAAGGATTAATATCCGCTAATGAACCATCATAAATTGCACCATCTAAAACAATTAAAGGAGAAGAACCCGCTTTCAAAGTATTTACACCGCGCACCTGTAAACTTGCATCCCCTTTAGCATTAGTTGTCAATCCTACATTCAAACCCGGCGAATTAGCACGCATTAAATCTTGCATAGAGCGTGGAACTTCCGCGGTTAATTGTTCTGTCTTTATAGAAGAAATAGCACCAGTCAAATCTCTTTTTTTAGCTGTACCATAACCAATTACTACAACCTCTTCAAGATTTTTAGTATCTTCCTTCATTTCAACATTCAAGTGATCCAAATTTCCAACAGGTACTTCCTGGTTTAAATAACCAACATACGAAAAAACAAGAATAGGATTTTTACTTGAAACAACAATACGATATTTGCCATCAATATCAGTTATCGAACCAATAGTTGTACCCTTTTGTACAACATTAACACCAACCAATGCCAAGCCATGGTCATCTAATACCAAGCCGCTTATTTCTCGTCCATTTTGTGCTCGAACATGAACAAAAACAGCACAGAGAATAATAGCGATGCAAATCTTAAGAATAATACAATTTCTCATACCTGAAAACGATTTTATTAGTACATAAATAATAAAGCATATCAACTCAAGACAAAAGACATAATTAATATTTACATGTTTTAATAATACAATTTTGTAAAGTAAATTGTACAAATTATAGTTAGACAAAACTATAAATTAAACTATCATGATAAATATTCTTATTTTGCAAATGATTACACTATTTTGATATTGATTGATACTTATCAATAAAAGATTGATTATTATCCACAAAATATAAATACTTATACATTAAAATATAATATAACCCGTTGGCGGAATTAAATTCAACTAATAGATATGTGTGTTAAGAATCATATTTACCCTTGAGGAGGTTGTTTTTCAAATCTTATTCATGACTTGTTTTATATTTTCTGTGAAAGAATTTTTGCATGAGCCCTGAAGAATCTTTCTGTTTGTACTCACCCATTTGCCGTCTCACATATGTGGAACGATCGTCTCATATAATATGAGTCGATCGATTCATATTATATGGAACGGTCGATTCATATTATATGAATCGATAAGAATATGGGGAGGTCTACAGAAATAGATCTCTACATTTGCTGAAATTTAATCTACTATATGCACAAAAGGTTTCAATAGAACAATAAACAAATGCCATAGATCTGTTATTTGTTTATGTAGTAATTCCGCTAACGGGTAATACAATTTATTCAAACCATTAAGTGTACTAAAAACATCAATATGGCTTCAGTTACAAATACAATAAGGCAGATAAAATATGGAGTTAAAATAATTGTATAGTCTAACAGACTAGTGAGAAGTTTATTATCTTTGTTCCACAAAAATTAAGACTATTCTTTATCATACAGTTATTATGGAAAGCACTATAATGCATGAACATCTTACAATCTATTCCGGATCACCAATAATTGCAAGATTCTTTGATTACGAAAAGTTCACCTATCCTTGGCATATACATAATGAATTTGAGATTATCTATGTCAGGAATGGATATGGTGAAAGATTCGTAGCAGACAATATGGAATCTTTTCACAACCATGATGTAACTATTGTAGGACATTGTATTCCTCACTATATGAAAAGTGCACCTGAATATGAAAAAGGAGATACATCTATGCGGGTAAATGGGGTCATTATTCAGTTTGAAGAAGATTTCATGTCACATGCAATAAATAACTATGCCGATCTATCGCACATAAAGAATTTGCTTGAAGATTCAAAAAGAGGAGTTAATTTTCCATTTCCGGAAAGTGTCGAGATTATCTCATCTATAGAACAATTGCCTAATAGCAAAGGGACTATGAGAATAATAAACTTATTACATTTGCTGGATTTAATGGCAAACTTCAAAAATAAAAGATATTTAGGTAGCATGCATTTCTGCCAAACAATATCTTTACAAAAAAGTCCACGCATGGAGAAAATAATTACATTCATAACTAACCACTATAAAGAACAAATAGATCTTAATGAAATTTCTAGTATAGCAGCTATGAGTGCTTCCTCATTTTGCCGATTCTTTAAAGAAAAGTCAGGAAAAACACTCACGGAATTTATACTGGATTTACGTATTGGTTATGCTTGTAAATTATTAATTGAAGATAAACTGGATATCGTTCAAATATGTTTGGAATCAGGATTTAATTCAATAACCCATTTTAACCGTATTTTCAAAAGAAAAACTGGAGTCACTCCTACAGAGTACAAAAAACAATTTTTAAAATGACATATAACTTATCTTCAATACGAGCTTATTTATCAAAGCATTGGTGGAATTAAATTCAACTGACCGAAGTATGTATCATAAATTATACTCAATCTACTATAAACATAAGACATTTCAGTAGAACAATGAATACAATAGATCACTTGTTTATTTATAAGTTTGTTCTGTAACAGATTTATCTTTCTTCTTGGCTACTTCCAATGCAGTTGTAGTTAGATAATATTTAGCAAGCATGTTGGGAACTTCCCAAGATGGCAGTTGTCTATTCTTTAAATAAAGAAGAAAATTATCCATCACCTGACCAAAATGAGCCTCATGACCCACACGATACTTTGGGGAAATCATCACTTGCCATACATTTTTGCTTTGTTTCTGCAAGGTTATACCCGGATATTTTAAAGCAATTTTTTTAAACAAAGCATTTAATGTTTTCTCAAATGCCAACAAATCCTGCTTCTTAACGGCTTCAACATAAAGCTCCGGCTGATAATTCTGATCTTTCCCCTGACGGATAACTAAATTGCACTTACTTCCTTTCATAATTGAAAAATGCGTATCACCTCCTCCTTTGGGAAAAGTATATTTCCAAGTAACCGAAACTTTTGCACAAACACCTTTTAGTCTATACAAAATATCCCCATTGCAATATACTCTTAATGAATCATTCTTCACATCCTTCAGAAGAAAATCAGGGTAATCTGTCATTCCTGTCACTTGCCTAAATTCAGATAGAGATATAGCTGTAGTCCAATGATTGGCATCCAGCAGCTGAATATCTTTATAATAATCAATACTCTTTTCAGGAAAAGCTTCCCATTGAACCAAATCAACCAAATGAGTTGTCACATCAACAATTCCTTCGCCTTCCTGGTCTACATCAAAAAACCAAGCCGGTCGTTTTAATGGATTTCCTGAAACGTTTTTAAAAAAATGATGTACACTCTCCTTTACAATAGCCGGATCTTTAGGTGAACCTTTCTCCTGAATGCCATAAACATCGGTTGACATTGACAATTCACGCTGAAGAATAGTAGTTATTTCATTACGCTCAGTCATAATATCATACAAAAGTATTCCTTTTTGCTTAGCTATCGAAAAACATTTTTTCAGTAAAAAAAAATTATCACTGTTTATTGCCATTGGTTTATCTGCCAATACATTGAAACCTGCTTCCAAAGATCTTTCAATATAGTCAGTCTTTTTCCCATTATTTCCGGCCAATACAACAACATTACCCTTTCTGTCAGCCAACATTTTTTCCAAATAGTCAGATTCATCATATACTATTTCATTCCAATGCGTTGGATTTATTGTCTGTAGATTATAGGATTCTATTTTTTTCAAATGCTCATTCAGGTCTTCCCCTTTTGGAGCATAAACATACACCGTACTATCAACCTGGGGATAAAATTTATTCTGAATCAATGCAGCATGAAAATGCCCGGGATCCAGAGTTATCAGCTTTACACTTCCAGTTTCACTCATAATTGAAGAATAACTATTTTTACTTGTAGAGCATGATATGATTATCATACAAAATACTACTACGATAAATAATATATGTTTCATTGTTATTGATGTATTAATATATGTTCTATTGCCATTTGTAGCCCATCAATCTCCGCTAATCCCTTCAACCTTCCAATCAAAGGATAACCAGGATTAGCTTTACGTTCATAATCGTCCAACATCTTTAAGCCATGATCGGGACGAAAAGGCATACGTGAATCTTTACGACCTTCGTGCAGCCGTTTTTGTTGTTCTTCCAATAGTAATTTGACCACCGAAAACATATCTACATTTCCTGAAAGATGACCTGATTCATAAAAGCCTTTGTTATCAGAAAGAAATGTCGTATTGCGTAAATGTATATATTGTATACGTGAAGCGAACTGTTTTGCCATTTTGACCAGATCGTTATCCTGGCGAGCTGAAAGAGAACCCACACAAAAAGTAATGCCGTTCGATAAAGAATCACACTGGTCAACAATCCATTGCAGATCGTCTGCCGTACTGGCAATACGAGGAAGACCTAATAAAGGGAACGGAGGATCGTCGGGGTGAATGCAAAGGCGAACGCCAACCTTTTCGGCAACAGGAACAACCTCTTTCAAAAACAATGATAGATTATGCTGCAACTGCTTTTTTCCTATTCCTTCATATGTCTTTAAATAATTCCGAAACTGTTGTTTATAATCCCTGCAATCACCAACGATTCCATGAATAAACGATTGAGTCACCACAATAATATTATGTGCCAGTTCTTCCTGCTGCTCAGTATTCATGACCTGTATTAACTTTGATGCCTCTTTTTGCACCGAATCAGGATAATCGTCAGATGCATGTTCCCGCTTAAGAATAAAAATATCAAAAGCAGCAAATGTAGGATAATCAAAAAGCATTGATTCAACACCTGACGATAATTTATAGTGTATATCTGTCCTCGCCCAATCCAGAACAGGCATAAAATTATAGCAAACGGTATCTATACCGCAAGTACCCAAATTCCTTAAAGAAGCAAGATAGTTCCTTATAAGCTGCGGCCTCTCAGGCGAACCCCTCTTAATACCATCGGCTACAGGCAAACTTTCCACAACGCTCCATCGCAATCCGTATCGTTCAATCTTTCTCTTCAAAGAACAAATTTCCTTAACCGGCCATTCTTCTCCTGTAGCAATATGATATAATGAGGTAACAACACCTTCCACACCCATCTGCTTCAAGTCAGATAACGAAATAGGATCTTGATCACCAAACCACCGCCATGTCTTTTCGAAAGCCATATTTATACACCACTAAATGAACTAAAACCCCCATCAACCGGAATAATGGCACCTGTAATAAAACTAGCATGTTCAGAACAAAGAAAATGAACCAAACCATTTAATTCCTCTATATTACCAAAACGCCTCATTGGCGTACGTGCCAAAATCTTACTGCTGCGTTCCGTGTATGTGCCATCAGAATTAAGCAAAACATTTCTATTCTGATTTCCTATAAAAAAACCTGGAGCTATTGCATTTACTCTAATCTTCTCACTAAACTTCAATGCCATTTCCATAGCCAGCCATTTCGTGAAAATCTCGACGCCACACTTAGCCACTGAATATCCCGGAACACGTGTTATCGCAGAGTAGGTCGCCATTGATGAAATATTAACAATACTACCTTTGCCATTATCAGCCATGGCCTTTCCAAAAACTAAACAAGGATAGACAGTACCATTAAGATTCAAATCGTTTACTCGATTAAAGTCTTCTATTTTCATATCAAAAACCGTTTGACCCTCTAGTAAAGTAGCACCTGGTAGATTTCCTCCTGCAACATTTACCAAAATATTTATCTCTCTCCATTTAGTAAGTATCTGTTGGCAGGCTCTTTTCAGGTCGTGAATATTTAATACATCACAAACTATCCCCATAACTTCACCCAACGGAGACAAAACCTGAACTGCCTTTTCAACACGCCCTTTATGAAGGCCAATTATAACTACTTTTGCTCCATTCTCCACTAGACTTCGTGATATACTGCCACCCAATACTCCGCTACCACCGGTAACTACAGCTACTTCCCCTTTCAAATCAATATTCATCAGTTCCTTCCTTTGTATATTATTCGTATAGATGAATAATCCTCATGATTATCCATTCCTACCTCCGAACATAGAGTATCTCCGCTAGACGCAATCCTAGTTATGAACATTTTTTCCATTTTACTATTATTTTACTTTACAATAACCTGAGGGGGATAAGCGTAGTCATTCCACAAACGATCAGCCAACTCCTTTGTCATCTCACCATCATACATAAATATCCGATAGCGGAGTTTATACTTTTTGTTCGGCTGAAGTTCCCAATCTTTATTCTTCGTCGGAGCAAAATTCACAAAGACATCGCCTCTGCCTCCATTGGCATTCTCATCCCATATACGAAGTGGTTCCGGCGAATTATAATTTTCTGGACAGCCAAGAATCAGAAATCCCGAACGCCCATTGGTACACTGACCCGTTACATAAATCCAACGAGCTGTCGTTCCGTCTATCTCCTGACGATTCTTGCCTTCAGAAGTAAACATTTCACTATTATTGCGTGTCCATTCTTCCGTTGCTCGCCAGCCAAAACCAGCATAACGATACTGTTGCAACAACACCGGCAGCGAAGTAGCAGGCATCAGATCTGATTCAAAGTCCCATAAGAATCCACCAGAGACATCCCAGGCTTTCACCTTCCATAATTCATGCAGGATTAATTGCTCCCCTTGCGGTGTGAAAATATAATGATCCAGACTGGCATCATATCCGGCACAGACACGCCCTTCATAAATAGCCTCTACATTCTTTGCTTTTACTGTTCCCTTTTTATCTCCCAAATTCCATAAATCATATAAAGTGCCATCATACACAATATGTGTCCAAGGATTCCAAATGCCATAATGATGCCGATGATCTTTAGGTTGGATCGTTGTAAGAACATTTCCTGTCGGCGAATAAGCCGGATGAATATAGCCACTTCTTTTATAGGCTGAATCGACACCTGCCGGTGGATAAGTCACTGCGTAATTGTATTGAAGTATATTTTTCCCTCGATTTTTCAATATCAATGCACGATGAGTATCTTCGACCGTCATTTCATCCGGATTTATTGAAGGTTTAGTTTTTAGAACCGAAAACTGCCTGGAAGTTCCAGCAGGAGTATTTCCGTTTAAAATCCAATATAAGCTAGTTGTTCCATTCTTCTCGCGAATAAGCTGGCTTTTAACTGGAATCTGTTTATATCCTTCCTTCTCAAACAAGACAAAATCAGATTTGCCCGTAAATCCTAACTTAGCGGCATCTACAGAAACAATGCAATCTTTACGATCATAATTGCCAGAGTTGACAATTATCTTTATACTTCTTTCTGCCCACGATGTAAAAGTTAGCAAGCAGAATAAAAAAATCCAAATGTGTTTCATAACTTTTTTATATACTTAAAAATTGTATGGTTCTCTTTGTGGGCGAGACAGCATGGCATTTGCCTCATCATCACTTTTAAAACGTTCCTTTATCGGATCCCAATATAACTTTCTTTTCAATTTCATCGCAATATGCTGCAACAAGCAAGCACTACACGAACGATGAGCCACTTCGGCTGGAGCAATATTCAATTTCCTTGATCGGATACATTCCAACCAGTTTCCATGCTGATCAGTACTTTTGTAAAGATGAATCTCATTTTGTTTGATAACTGAAGTCAAAATATTCGGATCTGAAGCTTGCAATGCCTGAGAAGAAGTATTTGTTTTTGGATCATGGGCTGATGCCGAGTAATTGCCACGACAAACAAATATCCAACCTTCTGTACCGATAAACTTCACACCATTAGGCTTCTCTTTACTTTCTGTCACTCCTTTGACTATGACTCCATTATCATAAAGCATTTCTGTATAAAAATCGCCATGTACATTCCATAATCCCGTCGTTGGAAATTGTGCATGACCTGTAATCTCAATAGGTCCGGAATATTCTTTATCCATCGCCCAATGAGCAATATCAAAATGATGCGCCCCCCAACCCGTTATCATGCCTGCACCAAACTGTTCGCAACGCAACCAGCCTGGACGATCATAGCCTTTCTGTGGATGAACGCGGTCGACAGTATAGGGCACATATGGAGTTTGCCCCAGCCACATCTCATAATTGAAGCCGGTAGGAATAGGCATCTCTTCACTATTTCCTCCGGCAGGATCGCCTGGCAGACGCACCTCTATCTCTTTCAACTGTCCAATGCGACCGTTCCTAACCAACTCGCAGGCTATCCGAAATTGCTCCATTGAACGTTGCTGACTTCCAATCTGTAAAATGCGACCACTGGCATTAACAGCATTGCTCATCTTACGACCCTCTTCAATCGTCAACGATGCTGGTTTCTGCAAATAAACATCTTTTCCGGCATGAACGGCGTCTATCGCAATCTTTGCATGCCAATGATCAGGCGTACTGACAAGTACCGCATCAATATCTTTGTTAGACAACAAATCCATGTAGTTTGTATAGGTCGTAACACAAGTATATGACTTTCCAAACTTCTTCGTGTAATAGGCCTCAATATATTTCTTCGCATCAGTTACTCTATTTGCATCCAGATCGGCTGCGCCTATTATTCTTACATCATCATATTGCCAGACACCAGGCAAATCATGATCTCGAGAAATACGTCCAGTTCCTATAGCCCCTATATTTATCCGGTTGGATGGGGCATTTTTACCTAAGACTGACGACGGTACAATTGTAGGTATAATAAAAAGCCCCATACCTGCAGTCAGCGACTTCTTTATAAATTTTCTTCGCGTTGTATTCATATTAAAAGGAATAAAACTTGCTTTATCTGATGCAAAGATATAAATGGGCAACGGCTTAAAGCTATGCCTCTTTTTGCAAAAACTAATACTATTTTACATTATTGATGTAATCAATATCCAAAGAGCAGTTCTTTCAAATAAAGAAGACAATGGTACTCTGAGTCAGCGAACAATTCTATTTATCGCTTTTCTTTCATCACTCCATCGTTAAACAACACTTCATCACCGTTGGATTCAATGTTGCGAAAATCATAACGATTAATCGTGCCTGAATTGGAAATGACGGGGAACGGGGTTCCTGTATGATTTTCCTGATATACATTCTGGAATATAAGTTGATCAACTGTTGCTTTACTGTCAATCCGCAATGTTGGTGTTGCGATAATATCCTCTACACGGTGGACATCCGATATATAAAGAGATTTGGCTACCACTTCACTTTCAATAAAAATAAACGGATAAACGAAACCACCATCCTTTTGGTATATGGTAAGTCGTGGAGCTTTAGATGCAAAGATGTTACGCAATGAGATTCCGGAAAAGTACCCCCCGTGACCTTGATAGTACTTCGTTAGTCCTATGCAATACTGAAAATAAGTTCCAAATACATTTTCGATAACCACATTTGTCAAAGGATAAGAACAAGCCATAAGTCTTACGGCACTATGACAATCGTGGGCATACAAACCACTGATAGTGACAAAACTTATTGGCCCGGCTGTACCTTCTTCAGTATTCAATGCAATCATATCGTCGTAACAAGCTCCTTGGATATTATGTATTTCACCATAATGACAATTACCATTCAAATGAACACCATCCATATTAGTCGCCCAGGGATTACCGTAGTTAAAATCAAAATAAATATTTGATACGGTGAAATAACTTGTCTTGTCAATTGTGATGGCAAAAGTAGTCGGATCTTTAACTGTCAAGTCTGAGATGGTAAGATGCATCACATTTAGAAAAAACAATCCGAATCCATTATAACTCGGGACCTGAGGATGTTTGAAGTGAAATGGATTTGGCAGCTGCCCCTTGTTGTTGCAGTCCCAAATTCCACCTTTCACAGAAATGTTTTGGCTTACGGTATCGGCTGTAGTAAGCATTATGCAATTTGAACTGTCAGCCAGTCGGATAATCGTGTAACGATTGAGCACAAAATCTTGATTCGAATAAATTTTCAGTGGACGACTGATAATATAGTTTTTCTTGGGAACAGGAAGCTCTACATGCTCCTTTCTGCTGTCCAACATGGATTGAATAGCTTCTGTATCATCATGAATTCCGTCTCCATAAAGGATTACTTTATTTTCACCATTGGCAGCAAACGTCGTCAAAGTAGCAAATGTAAGAATGAATAATAGAATTTCTTTCATAATACATTGTATAATAACAACAAAAATTTACTTTCACTTCAAACATAACCAGTTACTCAAGACTATGTATACTTTCCCTGAAAACTATACTTGGTAATTCAGAAAAAGCATACATAGATTGATAGAATCAGCGAACTGTAAATCCAGGAAAACAAGAAAACGGCTGGTCCTGTACTTCAAAATATGGCCAGTATTCAAACTCACTGTCTCCTTCAATAGCGAAATGAAGGGGTTTCCCGACTATCGGTTTCAACATTGATTTAATACTTTCGGCAGAAGCATTGATTTCCATATTTATTTTCTTTCCTTTAACGCCTACCACAGCCATCAAAATGGGGCCATATTCAATGGCGTAATGGCCTTCTTCAAAACCTTTCTCAATGCCATTGTATTTGGTAACGCGGAAACTCATCGGGAGTGTAAATGAAATCATATCATTATTGCCCCATTTACGATCGATTAATAAATAAGAACCCGGCTTCCCTTTACCGACCTCGCTGCCATTGACCATAACTGCCATATCACCTGCTGCCCATGAAGGCACACGAATATATATTTTGCTCTGTGCAGGTTGTTCGCTTGAAACAGAAATATCCACTTTTGAGTCATAAGGGAATTGTGTACTCATCTTCAATCTGATAGCATGACTATTTGTCTTATAACTGATTTCTGAAGCTGAATACAAATCAACATACACACCATCCTTAGCAACAGAGTAAATGTATTCGGGAAGAGAACCATAGATGCGAGTACCCTGCCCTTCACAACAAGTATTCATACAATGATAAGTGTTTGGCACATGAGGACCATACTTACGGTCGACCAATTTCGCAAAGTAACGAATACCTTCCGAACCATACTGATTGGCAATCACAACATTATAAAGAGATTTTTCAATCTCTGAAACATATTTTTCTTCTTCCGGATAAAGTAGATGGAAGCGCTGGTTTAATCTAATCCAGAAGGCATTTCCACACAATTCGCCAGCCTCTCTGCGTAAGTAATACGATTTGGGAGCATACAAAAACGGACCTTCGTTAATAGCAAGAGATCCACCGACAATCTCCCAATTATCATGATACAGATCCCATGCACCCAAAGCTGCATCAAGATATTTCTTGGCGCCTGTGGCACGATATAAATCAAGATAGGGTTCAATACCTGTTACCAAATAATTATGAGGGCGATCGTATGGATATTGCCAAATAGCTTTCGGATCACGATTTGCCAACTGTTCCATCCAATAATTTTCCTGGAAATATCGTTGAACAACTTGAATATCTTTTGGCTTACCTACCGGAGTAAAATAGGTGCGAGTCATTGGAATAATACCTTGCGTTCCCTGCCTCGGACGGCGCAGCATTTCTGGTAGAAAAGCACATTTGTCAAACCAGTCATAGAATCCACGAAGCAATGAAAAGGCCTTCTGATTTCCTGCAAATCCAGCTTCAATCAATCCGTGTGTTACCCATGAGCGAGTATAAGCACCATACTCCACATCAAATATACAATGTTTCGGGTAAGCCATCAGATAACCATCTGGTTCTTTACATTGATCGATCACATCGATAATGTCATTCATCTCCTTACGAAGAGCATCATTTTCTGTCCAACGCAACGTATTTCCGGCACCCATCAGGAAACGACCCGCTTCAGAACCAGGGAGCTGTTTGAACCAGAACACACTCAAATTCCCATCAAAAGGTTCTACAGGTAAACCGGCTTTAACACGAAAATTACGAACCAATTGATCGAATGTAAAAGAGTTGAGTAAATAGTTGATGTTATTGTCCATAGTGGTTTTGAACAATCCGTCACTCAGCTTAACGCCGCACTGTGGAGCTTCAGCCTTGTAAGAGACAGGTTTCCAAGTTTTCTCAGGCATTACATTACCGGGGTTATCCGTAATATCAAACTCTCCCTGTGGACGTGCCTGGCGCGTAATCAGTTCAACATTTGAATCTTTACTTGGATTTGACTCCGTAACTTTACATCCTTCAGCGATATCCTTACCATCCGACATAACCATAATCTTAGTCATGACCAATTTATTATCACGCAATTGCGTTGCTGTAAAACGAACGTAACGGCCATTGACTTCTTTTGTAGCAAATGAGGCAACTACATCATCCGGAATAGGATATTCATCTTTAATTGTATAGTCTTCATACATAATAGAATGAACAAAAGCAGGGTCATCTGAAACTTCAATCTTAAATCTTGCCGGAAATCCTCCTGAAGCAGGACCCCAACCTTGCGCTCCCGGCAACAGTTTTATACCATCGATCTTTCTGACACTTCCCAAATCAATCTGGACCCATTTTGTTTCATTATTACTGACTGCTTTTGAGGAATAGGCCGGAATATAATAGCGAGCCACTCGCTCTACTCCTAAATTAGCCTCACGGATCTCATTCGCTTCATTAAACTTTATCTGGGCTTGCAACGTATGACTTCCGAAAGCCATAAACAAAAATGAAGCCATTAGACAAACAACTGTTTTTCTATTGGTTAATACCTTAAACCTGTTTTTCATGCTATTACTAATTAAAATTCTTTTCATCAAAATCTTTAGGATACGTAAAAGTAAACAAAAATATCATACAGTTTACTTTCTATTGTTCCAAATTTCTTTTACAATTATCTTCTTGTTAAGTCATCTAGAGTAGCATTACAATGTTCTCACGACATAAAAACAGTCATTAAGAATACATTTTTCTTTAAAAACTTGAGAGCTTCAGAAATCTGATTTTCAACCGTCTTTTCTGAAATATTCATCACAAGAGCAATCTCTTTGTAACTCTTATGCTCCCGGCGACTCAAGTTAAAGATTTCACGACGCTTCGGTGGAAGTTCCTCAATTAGATGATCGATATATTTTCGTAAATCATTGGCTTCTATCTCTTCCTCAACCGAATTATTCGACTCTTCCATAGCCGATACAATTGTCATTTTGTAGAAATCCTGATTCACCTCATCCCGATTTCGGTTAAACACCAAATTACGAGTAATAATAAACAACAAACCATCAAAATTTTCATCTTCGTGAATAAATTCGCGCGACTCCCAAAGTTTGACAAAAACATCCTGTACAACTTCTTCTGCCGTGCTGTGATTATTCAAATATAATCGGCTAAAGTTGTATACTTGCTTCCAGTGCTGCTTATACAAATAGGTAAAAGCTTCTTCACTGCCCTGCTTCAACAATTTTATTTGAGATTTGTCGCCCAACATTATTTTTACCTATGCAAATATAGATAAAACATCTTTGAATAATACCACAAAATACTCAATATAGTTTTTATTTACATGCCATACTGCAAATTCTTGACAAAAATCATTGGTTATACCATATATTTCTCTAATTTTGCTTTCGGTGAACACTAACTAATGCAAAATGGATTCACAAATGAAAGTTATCGATTTGATTAAAAACAATAAAGGTACAGCCTTCTCTTTCGAAATTCTTCCTCCTATCAAGGGGAACAGCATTCAAAAAGTGTATAAGGTGATTGACAAATTGAGAGAATTTGATCCGAAATATATCAATATCACCTCACATCATAGCGAGTATATCTATAAAACATTGCCGGACGGAAGTTTTCTGAAAGTCAACATCCGTAAACGTCCCGGCTCGGTAGCTATTGCTTCCGCTATACAAAATAAATATGGTATTACAGCCGTTCCGCATATTATCTGCAAAGGTTTTTCCAAAGACGAAACCGAGTATGCATTAATTGACCTCAATTTTTTAGGTGTTTACGACTTGCTATTATTACGCGGAGACATAAAAACGCTTGATAAATCTGAAGATTCTTCACTTTATCATGAACATGCTACCGATTTGCAAGTGCAAGTAAACAATTTCAACAAGGGAATTGCTGTTGACGGATCGACCTTTGAAGCCAATGAAACGCCTTTTTCTTATGGTATGGCTTGTTATCCAGAAAAGCATGAAGAAGCCCCAAATATGGAATCAGATCTCCATTATGCCAAGATGAAAGTAGATAATGGAGCCAATTATTTAGTAACACAAATGTTTTTCGACAACAATAAATATTACGCATTTGTAAATAGTTGCCGTGCTGCAGGAATAACAGTTCCAATCATCCCAGGAATCAAGCCCATCGTCTTTTGTGATCAACTGACTGTACTACCTAAAGTGTTTCGCTCAGAAATACCCGAACCTTTAGCTATGGCTCTACGCAAATGCCGCACCAATGAAGAGGCAAAAGCTGTTGGCATAGAATGGAGCATACAACAATGTAAAGACCTAATAACTCACGGAGTGCCAAGTTTGCATTTCTATACCATGATGGCTTCAGACAGTGTGTATCAGATAGCAAAAGCAATATATTGATTGCTACATCTAGAAGACTATATATAAAATAGTACTTATTTTTTCATTAAATAAATATTCCATGAATACAAAGAAATTACTACTTACTTTTTGTTGCTGTTTTCTCTCAGCAGCCAGTTTCGGACAAGATATAATATATGTATCTGTTAATGGCAACGACCATGCATCAGGAAATGCACAACAACCTATGCAATCGGTTTCAGCCGCGCTCCAAAAATTGCGTACAAAATCAGGCAGTGATACAGCTTACATTAAGATTGAATCAGGAAATTATTTTTTAAATGAACCGATAAAACTAACCACTCAAGATAAGCGCCCAATTATTTTCGAAGGTAATGCAGAAAATAAGCCGTCACTGAATGGAGGAATTACCATTAGTGGATGGAAAATGACCAGCAATGGCTGGTGGAAATGTAATGTACCTGAAGTTGCCCGTTATGGAGTTCGTTTTGAGCAATTTTATGTCAACGGACAACGTGCAACAAGAGCACGCACACCTGATAAAGGCTGGTTTACACTTAGTAAAGTAACTGAAAATACACATTACAATGGCAATGGCCGTTCACCTGAGTATGCCACTCAAAAGCTGTATGCTGATGCGGAAAGCTTATCTTCATTGACAAAACTTAACAAGGACGATTTGACTAAAGTCGTTGCCACTTTCTATCATAAATGGGACAATACCCGTAAATATATTGATTACTTACAGTCAGATTCTAGTTTTTTTTGCACTAATGGAGAAGGCATGAAACCTTGGAACAAACTTGATAACACTACGCGTTTCACTCTGGAAAATTATCAAGGAGCACTGAGTGAACCAGGCGAATGGTTTCTCGAAGAAAATGGTGATTTGTACTATATTCCACGTAAAGACGAAAAGATCGAAAACGCTCAGTGTTATGCTCCTATCCTGAAACAATTGCTGGTGATCACTGGGCAAGCAGGCAATGAAGTAAAGGATAAAATATTCCGAAATATATCATTCGACTACACGGCCAATATCATGCCCTCATACGGTAACGAACCGGCGCAAGCTGCGGCAGATATTGATGCAGCTATTCAAGTAGATTGGGGAGAAAATTTACTTTTTGATAATTGTGAAGTCAAGCATACAGGCAACTACGCATTCTGGTTTCGGCGTGCTTGCCATAACAACATAGTCCGTCATTCATTTATCTTTGATATTGGTGCCGGTGGATTCAAAATTGGCGAAACGCATGTGGGCTGCGACGAAGGATTACTTACTACTAATATTGCTGTAGAAAACAATATTATCCGCCATATCGGATTAGTCTTTCCTTGTGCAGGAGGCGTCGTAATTCTCAATTCGGGTGACAATAAAGTTATTCACAATGAAATTGCAGATTTGCGTTACACTGGCGTGTCTATTGGCTGGATGTGGGGTTACACAGCTGCAAAACCAAATTCGAGCGACAGCATTCGAAGTGCAGCTATAAATAACATCGTAGCTTATAATCATATTCATCATATCGGCTGGGGCGAACTGTCTGATATGGGTGCTGTTTATACTCTTGGCGTTTCTCCTGGGACACATATATATAATAATGTAATACATGATGTCTATTCGTACGACTATGGGGGCTGGGGATTGTATACCGACGAAGGGAGTTCAAACATTATATTAGAAAACAATTTGGTATACGCCTGCAAAAGCGGAGGATTCCATCAACACTATGGCGAAAACAATATCCTGCGCAACAACATCTTTGCTTTTGGAATGAAACAACAATTACAAGTAACTCGTGTTGAAAATCATCGCTCTTTTTCGTTTACAAATAATATCATTCTAATGGATTGTGGTGATGTAATGTTCGGTCCATGGGACAAAGTTCAAATTAATATGGATCGTAACTGTTACTGGAATATGCAAGGTCAGATGCCTTCATTCCTAAAATATACTTTTACCGAATGGAAGAACAGCAGAGACAAAAATTCAATCATTGCCGATCCTCTATTCAAAGATCCTATCCATGCTGATTTTACCTTTAAGAGCTTAAAGAATGTACGCAAAATCGGTTTTATGCCATTCAACTATAATAAGGCTGGCGTTGAAGGTTCTGCTTCATGGAAAGAAAAAGCGCTCATGCCTGAAAATGATATTGAAGCATTCGAGCAGATTATTAAGGAAAGGGAAAAAGTTTACAGTAAATATTACAATTGATCAACGTTGCTGACGGATAGAGACCTCTCCAATCAATGAACAATTCAAGTGTTCTATTACTGCATCAGTTGTCATACCGTGACCAAACAAAAACATCAGTTTGGTCACGGCACATTCTGTTGTACTGTCATAACCACTGACAACGCCCACCTCCAACAATTTACGACCTGTCTCATATCGACTCATTTCTACACAACCGGCACGACACTGGGATACATTAACAATTACCAATCCCCGATCGACAGCCGCTTTTATTTCATTCAAAAACCATTCTTGCCCAGGAGCGTTTCCACTACCGAAAGTTTCTAATACGACTCCCTTCAAATCGGGAATATTCAGTATTGTTGATACAACTTGCAGTGAAATGCCCGGAAAAATCTTTAATATAGCAACATTTCTATCCAAAAGATAATGCGGTTTCAACGGCCGTGGAGAAACCGGATAATAAATCTGTGACAAATCATACCTGATTGAAACTCCAGCATGAGCCAGAGGGGAATAATTGTAAGAACGGAAAGCATTAAAATTATCAACATTGGCCTTACACGTTCTGTTTCCACGCAATAGATCATTTTCAAAGAAAATACATACTTCCGGCACAATAGGAAATCCTTTTTCATCCTTAGCAGCAGCTATCTCAATAGCTGTAATCAGGTTCTCTTTTCCATCTGTTCGAAGTACACCGATAGGAAGCTGCGATCCTGTTAAAATGACCGGCTTATTTAGATTTTCCAGCATAAAACTTAATGCTGAAGCTGTATATGCCATTGTATCCGTACCATGGAGAACAACAAAGCCACTATACATATGGTAGTTTTCTGCGATAATACGCACAATCTTTTTCCACGAATCAGGGCCCATTTCTGAAGAATCCATTGGAGGATCAAACTGGACACAATCAATTTGAGAACCTAAATCCTTCAATTCGGGAAAATGTTCCTCTAAATGTTGAAAATTAAAGGCTTCCAAAGCTCCTGTTGAAGCATTCTCTATCATTCCTATTGTTCCTCCTGTGTAAATCAACAGAATAGAATTATTTTCTTTGAGTTTGTTCATATCATTGATCGTGCTTTTTTATTTTACTGTGCGAAGATAACGAATATCATTTTGAAATCAAAACGACTTAAGTAAGAATTAAAATTTATTTATATTATAAATCATAAGTTCAAATACACATTAAAAAGTGACATTTTGAAATTTAGCCTAAAACATCACACCGTGCTATTCTCATAAGGAAAATAAATATTTCAAAATTGTCGATGTCGAAATAGGGGATTTTCAATTTTCCTAGTCTTACTAGCAAACAATATAATTAGTAACAGTCATGAAATATCTGCTTTTCATACTTATTGACGTATTTGTGTATCCATTTCTATTGATATACTATATAGGGTCGCAGTTGTATGACAAAATAAAAATACATACCTTTGTTGTGCAGACAAAACAATAAAGGATATGTATTTTAAAGATATCATCGGTCAAAAAGAAATAAAAAAAGAGCTTATTCAATCGGCACAAACCGGTATTGTACCACATGCACAATTGTTTGCAGGCCAAAATGGTACAGGAACGTTTCCTCTTGCATTAGCCTATGCTCAATATCTGAATTGTACCAACCGAACCGATACTGATTCCTGTGGGCAATGCCCTTCTTGTCTGAAATACGAAGCTTTAGCCCACCCTGATTTGCATTTTGTCTTTCCAATAGTAACAAAGAAAGATAAAAAAAAAGAAATCTGCGATGATTATCTTACAGAGTGGCGGTTATTTTTAAAAGATCGTCCCTATTTCACCTTCGATGAATGGCTTGAGTGTATCGATGCCGGTAACTCACAAGCCATCATTTATTCTAAAGAAAGTGATGAAATCATCCGTAAGATAAGTCTAAAAATATATGAAGCAAAATATCGTATTCTCCTCATTTGGCTACCTGAAAAATTGCATCCGGTCTGTGCTAACAAACTCCTTAAAGTTATCGAAGAACCACCACAAAATACCATCATTCTAATGATTTCCGAAATGCCTGATCTAATTTTAGGAACAATTCAGTCACGTGTACAACGAATTAACGTTCATGGCATACATTCAGAAGATTTGTCAGCTGCTATGGTAACAAAATTTGGGTTAACAACAAAAGATGCCGCCTATATTGCTCATCTGGCTAATGGAAATTATTTAAAGGCAATGGAAACCATCAGCATAAATGAAGAAAACAAATACTATCTTGAACAATTTATTCAAATGATGCGTAAGTCTTGGCAACGAGATGTAAGAGGATTAAAAAATATAGCTGATTCATTGGCATCAATTGAGCGTGAAAGGCAAAAAAACTTTCTAATTTATTGCCAACATCTGATTCGTGAGAATTTCATTTACCGCTTTCAACTTCCTGATCTGAACTATCTGAATTTAGAAGAAGCCACTTTCTCACGCAATTTTTTTCCTTATGTAAATGAAAGAAATGTATTTGAAATAATGGATGAATTATCAAAAGGTGAACGTGACATAGCGCAAAATGTCAATTCCAAAATGGTATTTTTTGACATAGCGCTTAAATTGACCCGACTGGTTAAACAATAAAAAAACATACAGTTCTAGCGACTTGTACTCGTTCGAACTGTATGCACGCCTTAATAACAATCTTTTTATTTACTTTTCTTGTTCTTTAAAGGAAGTACTTTTGTATTTTCTTCTTCCAAATAAGAAGCTTCATGCTTTTTACCTGGCTTCTTCGGTTTTTTGTTTCCTGCCGCACCCATAGTTTTTATCTCCTATAATCATAAATTGTTGTAAAATTATTATTCATTTGAGCATCATGATATATTATACATAAGCACTCATTCCTTTTTGAACAAAAAATATGCCATAGACAGAAGTTGGCAGTTAATTTAGTTAAAATAAGTTTTCTATAGATTATCGTACTATCAAATTTGCAATTATATATATCAAACTTGAAAATAATAAATAAAAAAAGAAATTATACAATATATTAAGAATACGATTCGTTATAGTTCAAAATGATTTAACACAAATATTATATGCTACTAAAAAAACGTGCACTAAAAATAGTCTTTACAGCCATAATGACATTCTGCCTTTTTAGCTGTACCGGTCAGAACTCAAATATTCCTTCGGCTGTCACAAATGCAGAGCCAATACTTATTAATCGCTTTGACAAAGATTTATATCAATTGATTAGTACAGGTGATACAACCCTGATAACCGGATTGAATCAAAAATATCCAAAAATGCTTGAATTATTAGGCAAAGGCGTTTTAAATGTAAAATCGCCATCACTTCCCGGATATTGGGACAAACTAACAAATTTTTATTCTGAACCTACCCTAAAAAAGTTATATGCCGATGCCATTCAAAAATACGACCAAGTCCAAGATATCGAGATCGCTTTAGGCAATGGTTTTGCCTGGCTGAAAATATGTCTTCCCAAAGTAACCATTCCACAAGTATACATGCACGTATCAGGCTTTAATCAGAATGTTTTAGTCAGTGACAGCACTCTATCGTTATCTATTGACAAATATATGGGTGCTGATTATCCGTTATATCAGGAATTTTTCTATGACCCACAACGCTCTACAATGATATCAGAGCGTATTATACCCGATTATATTACAGGATGGATCATGTCGGAATATCCATTTGCCGGAAAAGAAAATGTTTTACTCGACCGCATGATCTATGAAGGAAAATTAAAATATCTTGTTCAACATGCCTATCCTAGACTCTCTGCCGAATTATTAATGTCATACACCGATAAAGAACTGTCCTGGTGTAAAGAAAATGAGTCCGATATTTGGAAAATAATTATTGAACGTAAACATTTATTTACGCCCGATCAGATAATAACTTCCAAATATTTCGAAATCATACCCAATAATTCATTGATGAACAATGCGCCAGGGAATATCGGTACATGGGTTGGATGGCAAATCATAACAAAATACATGAATGAAACAAATTCAACAATCGAGGCATTGATGAATAATAACGATAGTCAAGAAATTCTGACTGCATCAAAATACAAACCATAAAACACAAATCTCCCGAGAAACGAACGTCTCTCAGGAGAAAACAGAATGTGTAATAAAAGAAGGAATATTAGTATATAGAGTTTTGAGGATCAAAATTTGTCCACCCTTTCATCCAGTTGTCTGCATCTGAATCGCTCTTGAATGCACCGATATAGGTTACTTTATCAAAGAACGAATCGCTCAATTTGGCATCTGAGAACAAGTCACTATGAGAAAGCAATGGGCTATTACTCTTAGGTCCGTAATTTGGCGACGCAGCCATACTGCTAGGTTGACTTAAACCAAGTTCGGAAATGGTATTATAATATTTGTTACCAGCTTGCTTTAAAAAGAATGTGTGAGAGAATGATTCTTTCGATGCATCTTCGTTTGTGCCATCAACCGAATAATAATCTTTCCACGACTTATTTACATCAGAACCAACCACAGTCATCTGTGCAAAATAGATATTGTTCAGTTTTAAATCTCCGTTGGTAGCCCAAGTCTGAGTAGTCCCCTTCTGATTATCAAGAAGCAAACCAACAGGATATCCTATTGCTACTGAATTAAAACAATTCAGTTTACTATTACGGCGAATATGCATGGCAGCTTGGAAGACCCCCAATTTTGAACCGTTGTTTGGATTTATAGTTCCACCTGTAATATAATCCGTTGTGTTTGTAAAATCAGAAGCCTGACCGATCGGTCCGACTAATGTAACATTACTAAATGTACAAGTGGTAAAAGGATCTTTAGTTGATCCATCAGCATCGTTATCAGACTCAAACCCGTTTGACAATGAAGTATCAGCTATCCTAGGATTTCTTATACCCAACAGAAATTGCAGCTTACCAGAAAACCCGTTATCGGTATCAAATTCATCGTCCCACCCATGATATGCGACCAAGTATTTACAGTTTACAGCACCACCAAACCATTCAAATGAATCGTCGTTGGAATATGAAACCTGCACATGATCGACCTGAGTCCCACTACCTACAGAGCCGAAAGTAACGCCATTTATTTCCTGATCCGGTTTGAATGGATATCCTGCAAATTCCACACGCACATAGCTAAAGATACCCGAATTGTCGGCATCATCGCTTCCTCCGTAAAACGAGCGCGGACCTCCTTCAATCTGTTTTTCCACACCATTATTGCGAGCCTTACCACAAAGGATCAACCCGCCCCAATCTCCCGGGCGGCGCGAACCGGGAGCCTGTTCAGAAGTAAACACTATCGGTTCACTAGCTGAACCTTTTGCTATCAATTTTCCACCGCGTTCTACAATCAAAGCAGCCTTAGTATCTTTGTCTCCTTTGATAATCGTTCCTGGTTCAATGGTTAATGTAACCCCACTGGCTATATAACACCAACCTTTCATCGTATAAGTCCCTTTTGGCAAAGTATAGGTTCCTTTTGGCATTTCAAACTCCTGATCGCCATTACCCAGCTGAGTCATCATACCATCATCGGCTTTAAACAATAAGACATTCTCTAAAAGGTTGTTTTCTTCCTCTTTCTGAGGATTATCGTCTTTGCTACATGCCGTCATCAACAAAACCATGCCGGTCAGAGCAAAGAAACATACAGACAATTTGAAATTTTTCATACTCTTCATTTTTAAATAAATAATATATTTTACAAACTATAACTTAATGTCAAGAAGATATTTCTTCCCGGTTTATACTGTTTTGTAATCTGTTCGCGTTTTTGAAGCATGCCCTTTGCATCGTAGAACTTAGGATATTGAATGAATGTCACTTTTTCTGCCAGCAGATTCCGTAGACTAAACTTCAACTCCCAACGCTTAGCAAACATTTTGCTCAAATTCAAATCAATTGTGTTACGAGACAACTCATAAGTATCAGGAAAATTATTATTCACTGAAGCACCCACACTCATATCATCATTACCCACTTCCATGATTCGCTTACCAATGCGGTTATAGAGCACATTTGCATTCCATCCGAAACGGCGATTCTGATAAAAAAGCCCTGTATTGATTAGATAAGGAGACTGCCCTTGCATCGGCCGGTTTTTATCCAGCATTCCGGGAGCAAAATGGACCCGACTGTGGATAAATGATCCATTAAAGTTCCCGCTGAAATCGGGCAGGCCTAAACAACTAAGTTCTTTTTTCAACTCAACTTCCACTCCGTAATTATCAGCACTTTTAGCATTTACATACGTATATGTATAACTTCCGCCGTTATCAATATAACTCCATTCAATAGGATTACTAAAATGTTTATAAAATAGGGCCACCGATATCACCTCATTTGCCGTAGGATAATACTCATATCGTAGATCTGCATTATGAATATAAGCCTGCTTAAGATCCTTGTTTCCCATGACACTGCTGAAAAGATCAAAATCATAATAGACAGAACCCGAACGCTCCCGGAATTCCGGTCGGTTTACCGACGAGCCGTAAGCCAAACGCAACTGATGCTTGTCGCTAAACTTATAGTCAGCATTTAAAGAAGGGAACAAGTATCCACCGGGATAAGTGAAACGCTTTGTTCTCCACTCCTTGATTGTCGTATAATTTGTAAGCTGCATTCTGTTATATTCATAGCGTGCACCAGCATAAATATCCCATCGTCCAAACGGAATGTTCACCGCTAAATAACCAGCTGCAAGTATATTGTTTCCTTTATAGCTGTCACGATTATCTGTATCTTCATAGACAAACATCTTGTCGGCACCCAGATACTGTGGTGTCAAAATCTGATCAACCACATTATAGTATTCAAAGCCTGCCGGCACATTCTGGCTATCCCAGCGATAATAAAAAGCCCTATTTTTGTAGTTACGCATGCGGTATTCGCCATACATTCCCATTTTCAGTGTTGGTGTAATGTTGCCCATTGATATCTCACGTTGATGGTTGACTCCTCCCGACATAATATGTTCATCCAAGCGATAGAACAACCTTTCTATCTCATTTTGGTCTACACGCATTTGTCCATAGTGAGCATCACCCACGAAACCATTTTCCTCACGATTTATTATTCGCCGATCGGGTTGGTTCTTATTAGCATAAGCATATCCAATATTCCAGTCTGTCTTAGCATGATCTCGATTATACAATCCTGTAAACTGTCCATTGTAGGTTGTGCGACTGCTGTAAAAGTATTCCTGCTGCTCCTGCACATATTCGCCACTGTTGAAAAGTATTCCATTACGATTTGTATAACGACTCCAACCAAGTTGATTCACAATATTTTTCAGCTCGTATTTGTCGCGGTTGTTTGGCATAAAAGTTAAGTTTGCCATTACACCCATGCGTACGTGCTTATTGTAGACATCGTCGGTGTACTTATTTTTATAATCCGGTTGATCTTTATCAATATCGTACAAACTATAACGTCTATTTTGCATTCCGATGAGGCTTTTGTATGTATTCGTATAATTAGCCGTTGCAATGAGAGCGAAACGTTTTCCATCTATCAAGAATGAACGATTGAACGAAGCGTTAAGAAGTAAGTCTGAAACAGGTTTTTGCGAATTCACAGACCAGTCGTTATTAAATCCCTCGCGTGTAATATTATTCACTGCAGACGCATCATTGTTATCCAATCTATTACCGTAGGATCCGCTGAGTTTACGTGTTCCATTGTCAAAGCCAAGAAAATCGGTTGCACTCCCGGGAGCAGATAAAAATGATTTGAAATGAGTACGATCATTAATGCTTCCACCCACGGAAAAGGAAAACCCATTTGTTTCGGGAACATCTTTAGTGTTGATCTTAATAAACCCACCCGAAAAATCAGCTGGAAGTTCGGGGGCAGGACTTTTTATCACTATCATATTATCCATCTGCGAGCTAGGAATAATATCAAACGAGAATGCCCTTGTATCAGCTTCCGAACTGGGCACAGCACTATTGTTGATCCATACATTATTATAACGTTGTGACAACCCGCGTACCATCACAAACTTATCGTCAATAATTGATATACCCGGAATGCGGCGAATAACATCTGAAGCATTCCTGTCCTGCATACGTTGTATCTGTTGAGCGGAGATGCCTGATTGTACCAGCATACTTGCTTTTGTGGCATTAAGCATAGCCATTTCCGTATTTTGCTTCGCTTGTGCAACTACCACCACTCCTTCGAGTGCCATATCAGCTTCAGCCATCTCAGCATCAAGCATCGTGTTTTTTCCCTTCAAAACAGCTACATTATTTAGGTCAATTGTTTTATATGAAACATATTTAATACTGATCTGATATTTACCTGGTTTCAAATGCTGTATAACAAAATGACCGTCAGCATCGGTTACCGTTCCCAGCGTTGTTCCTCCGAGTTGCACTGTCGCTCCAATGAGTGGCTCTCTATTTACCTTGTCTATCACTTTGCCACTAATCGATCCTCCATCATCTTCAGCCATTATTTGCCCTACTCCCAACAATAAAAAGAAAATAAAAAAACATATTCGTAAAATTACACTTCTCATAAATGCCATCTTTTATTATTAATTCTGAGGCAAAAGTAAAGCGTCCACATTTCATAGTCATAACAATAGATTTACATTACATTTACAAAGACATGACATTCGAATTACAAAATAGTATTAAAAAAAAATTGCCCAAGCATACAATGTACACTTGGACAAAATCAAATTGATTATAATATACACGCAAAAGCGCTATTCACCAAATTTAAGCCTGTTGGGCTTTGCGAGCTTCCTTCTGTTTAGTCAAAAAATTTGTTGCAACAGCCGGGAATAATTCCAACAACAGAACTTCCTTTTCATTCTCGGCCAATTTAACACCGAACTCTTCCAATACAGGATTATCATGCATCTGATAACCTGACGGATCATAAGGAATCTCTGTTGGCGAACCTGTAATCTTAGCACGGAATTCAGGCTTGACAGGTATAGGGGTTTTCCCATATTCCCCCTTTACCAAAGAAATAAACTGATTGGAAGGATTACTGTACATCGGACGGCCTTTTTCTTGATCTAGAGCACACGAAACAGCCTGAGCACCAACAATTTGACTTGTAGGTGTAACCAATGGTGGAAGGCCTGATTCTATACGTACGGTAGGAATCAACGCCATCGCTTTTTCCAATAAAGGCATTTGTCCTAAAGCTTTCAGCTGAGCTACCATATTTGTATACATTCCACCAGGAACCTGTGCATTTTTAACCAACTCATTTGGCTTCGGAAATCCAAAGTATGCCTCAATAGCATGACAAGCATCCAACAACGCCTGTTCGTTTTCCTTATTGACCGCCTCTATAGCCAAATCAAACTGGTGATCAACCTCTGCAGGCAAAGTATCGACGAGTGGATTAAATGGCTTTGGAAATACTTTAGATGTATCATAAGCAGCCAATTCTTCTCTGATAGTTTTCAGTTCAGGATTAATTTTTGCAGCAATTTCCATATTTACACCAAGTTCGATGCCTAGCTTCTTACAGAAAATATAGATCAACTCAATGGCCGGAGCTGCAGGACCACCGCCAAAATACCACATGTTGGTATCCACAATGTCTGCACCATTCATAATAGCTGCCAAAACAGAACCCAAACCATAACCCGGCGTACAATGTGTATGGAAATCTATAGGTACATTCAACTTTTCCTTAAATAGTTTCACCAACTGAGCACTTCTCAAAGGCGGAATCAACCCACTCATATCTTTGATCGTAATCATATCAGCACCCAATGACTGTAACTCAAGAGCTTTATCAAGAAAATACTTGTTTGTGAAAACCGGTTTCGGCAGCGGATGACCTGTTATAGCACCCATGATACGCTGCATCGTTGTATAAGTAGGATCAATGGTGTAACAAACGGCGCAATCGGCTATTCCACCATATTGCTTAACATATTTGATTGTCGATTTGACATTATCTACATCATTCAAAGCATCAAAAATACGCATAATGCCTAATCCGCTTTTTATAGAATTACGGCAAAAACCTTCGATGATACTATCTGGATATGGGTTATAACCGAAAAGATTACGGCCGCGCGACAAAGCCGTCAGCTTTGAAACATCGCCAACTGCAGCTTTAATTTTTTCCAAGCGATCCCAAGGACTCTCCCCCAAATATCGCATTACAGAATCAGGAACAGCACCTCCCCATACTTCCATTGCATAAAAACCGGCTTCCTTATAGAAAGGAAGCACTCTGTCTATCTGTTCCTGCGACATTCTAGTTGCAAAAGCAGATTGTTGACCATCACGCAAGGTCAAGTCACGAATCTTAAGTTTCTTTACCATACTCATCAATTCAATCTGTGTTTTCATTTTATCTTTCAGTTCCCCAAAATAACAAAACTTATTGTATTTTGAGTCTAGGAATATCGTTAATAATAATAAAATTCTCAAAATATTACATCTATCCCTCCCATAAAAATAGCTTTTGGCATCGGATATCCATCATTTATAGAATAACGGGTTGCCGTTAAGTTTTCACCTTTAATAAACAAATTTGACCCTTTATGTATATTCCCTAAATGATAAGAGATCTTTGCATTCAGCACCGTATAGTTTTCTTTCTTGTTGTCTGTTTCTGTATTTCCCACATAAGTATATAATCCAAAAATTGACTGTACATTTACATCAAATATAAACCGTCCCGGTGTATAAGTTGTTCCTGCATACAACTTATGCTTGGGTGCTGCAATAAGTGGCTTATTTGTATGAAGATAACTATAATTCATATCAAAGCTCAAATTTTTGAAAGCTTGAAAATTGGTCTCGAACTCAATCCCGCTATTGTAGAAACGATTCACATTACTCAGCTGACGCTGTACGAGAGAGATCATATTCTTCCCTTCTATATAGAAACCCGTGAGTTCGGTATGCAGGCGATTCTCTATAAAATACTGACCAACTGATAATTCATAATTAAGCATACTTTCCGGCTTCAGATTCGAATTAGCTTTTGAATAAGGCAAATAAGATATATACAGTTCGCGCAACGTCGGACTTCTGTATCCTTTAGAGAACGAACCTTTAATAACATTGCCTTTTATTGGACGGATAGAAAAGCCCGCTTGCGGAACCCATTCTCCACTATAAGCACTGCTATGCTCATAACGTATGCCGCCATTCAAACTCAAAATACCAAAATCTTGTTGTATAATTGTGTATCCGGCTGCTTCGTTTACAGTCTTATCAACAATCTCACCTAGTTTTCCATTTACTGAATCGTTCCACGCATGTCCACCCCAATTTTTATAATCAAACCCAGCCGTGATCGTATTACCCGGAAGTAATCGGAACGACTGATACAACTGTACGCCCGCATTGTGGTCGTCCGAATAGAAGAGATATTTACGCGGATTCTCGCCCGGGGCATAGCCATCATTAATCTTATGATGGCCCCAACTATAGAAAAATCGCAAAGCACCACTCGTCTTTTCATGATTGTTTTCGAAACCGAAAGAGGAAGTACCTCTAAAGATATTCATCACATGATCCAAAAGGGGACTATTCACCGTTCCAGGATCAACTGTGCGATATTTGGCCAAACTCACATTACCGGTCAACTTATAAGCTTCATCGAACTTATATCCCAGATTTGCATAACCATTTGTAATATAAAAATCGGAGTTTGGACGATGTCCGTCTGTCCGGTCATGATTAACAGAAAAAAAACTACTGAATTTTCCAATATTGTATCCGTTGTTTATCATATATTTCTGTGTGTTATACGAACCATACATCACACGGGCCTGTGTACGCCGTCCCTGTTCCAAATGCTGTCGCGTGATAATATTTACAACACCTCCCATTGCATTCGAGCCATACAAAAGCGAACCCGGCCCACGTATAACCTCTACCCTTTCAATATCCGAAGCTACATACGTATCAGGTAAAGCATGTCCGAATACACCTGCCCACTGGGGCTGTCCGTCAAAGAGCATCAAAACCTTGTTACTCTGTCCGACTCCACGAATATTTACAATACCAGCAGAACCGGAAGAAACGCCAAAACCTGTTATTCCTTTTTCTGTCACAAACAATCCGGGTATTCGCTTCGAAAGCACCGGAAGCAGAGCGGACTCGCTACTTGATTCAATCTGCTTTCTGTCAATCACAGATATCGAAAGCGGAACATTGCTCCGATTCACATATATTCTATTGGCTGTCACCACAACTCCATTCAAATTAATCAAGCTGTCTACTACTTCAGGTGTTGCAGCACGCAAACTTACAACCGGAAGCAGACTCAAAACTAGTAGCAGTACCCTATTCATATATTCAATTATTACAGATTACTTATTTTAGAGACACGCCAAAGGTAACACATTTTTCAAAATACGTGTTACCCTATAAGTAAAAAAAAGATCAATCAGCACGACTCATAACCAACTTGCCATGTTTAATGCCTTTAATGGCTATCATCTTATCGGAAAGTTCGGTCAAACGGAAAGCTGTTCCCATCACTGTTACGATATGCAGACAAAAATTCTTATTGATATAAAATTGCGATGACGAGAGAATCACGTCCTGATAATTCTGTTGCATCTGAGAAATTTTGGCAGTAATCTCTTTTTTCACTTGATCATACATAATAATAATAGTACCAGCCACAATATGATCACATTGCCACTTCTGTTCAGCCACATTCTTTTCAATCAAAAAACGGATAGCTTGCGAACGGTTAGCAAAGCTATTATTCTTCACATAATCATCCAGCGATTCCAACAAATCGTCTTCTAAAGAGACTCCAAAGCGCTTTAATGACATAATATCAGTATTACTATTTCAGGCTATAAAGATATACATTTCTTCTAAAATCAACATATTCATCCAGCCAAATCTTTTCAAGGGTTATGATACGAAGAATCCTCTCCGGCAAAATATTCCGATGGGGTTTTGCCGGTATATTGCTTAAAATTACGAAGAGCGGTCGCTCGCGAACGGAAACCTGCATCATAGAAAGCCTCCTGATAATTGACTGACTCTTTATTCCTGATTCGCTGAATAAAATCCTCAACACGCAATGTATTAATATAGGTATTGAAATTAACGTATCCTAATTCATGCAAAGCATTGGTCAAGGTCGTACGGTTAGTAAAGAGAGAACTGGCCAGTGAGTTTAGTGAGATATCCGGATCCCTATAATCGTTAGTACGGTTCATATGAAGAACAATCCTTTCACACAACGAATTCTGTACTGCAGACAATGTATCAACTAGGGTGAGTCCATCGAGATTGATAGCATGAGGTACACTTATAGAAGTCGTATGCTGTATCAGTCTCTCAAACAGTTCCATATATGCGATATAAATACTGCATCCTGCACTCACATAATAGTATATAATCTTGACCACCAGCAGGTCGGATATCAACACAACCATATAAGCCACGGTGTTGATCGTAAAGCAAAGTGTATATTTAAGAATCCATTTTTTGTCGGTATTATTATAACGCCGCGTATAAGGAGTAGTGAATATGAATATTACCGGAGCAAAAATCAAGATAGAAAGCAAAAGGCGAAACCATACATGAAACTGAGTGAAATGAGGCAGCATATAAAGTAATGAATGGTAAGGAGGAAAAGTTACTCCAATCTGCAAACAAAAAAAGTAAACACCTACCAACAACAGCAGCGGACTGTAAAGTTTGAAAATGCGCCGGAAATTCAGATAACCGGGAGATATTACTTCAATAGGATACATAATATAAGAGATTACCATGAAAAGAGCAAGCAACAACATAGGAACAGAGATAACCAGCGTAGGCTCCTCGCCATGACAAAGATCAAAAAAACGAGTGATATAGTTTGCCACAGAAAACATGACAATACCTGCAAGGAGCACACGCGAACGCTCCCCGTTTTTTCTACGGGCAAAGACCAACAAAGACGTAAGCAGGCAGGCAATTGCTGCAGCAAACGTAGTAGCTAAATAAAGACTTTCCATAACAACGTACAAAGTTAACAAGTTATTTGATGATCTAATTCTATTCATGAACGTAATTCACCACATTTTGTAATTATGATACACATGTTTTGTAATTATGATACATTCATCCATGAAATGTCGACTACTTTTGTTCCAGCTATTACAGTAGCCCAATCAGACTGAACTTCAAACAAACCAGTAAATTGATTTATTATTATATTATTATTTATTCACAATGAAAAAAAGCAATTACTTACTTTTATTAGTTGCCTCCGTTTTTACTATGGCATCGTGCAGTTCAAATGATGAAGAAGCTCCTTCTACAAATTCGTTCGACACTATTGCCGAGAGCAACAACAACGAACGTGATAAAATTATTATCATTAGTGATTTACATCTTGGCAATGATTTATCATATTCTGAGAATGTAAAACACCTGGACCGGCTGAAAGAATTTCTCAACGAAGTTCGGTCGTCTAACACTATTAAAGAACTTGTTATTGCCGGCGATATGCTTGACGAATGGTACATTCCAACACGTACAGATACCTATGATGGCAGCTCTCAAGCGGATTTCGTCAGAAAAACCGTAAAAGCAAATCAGGGTATTTTTGATATATTGAATGAAATTATCAAAGACAAAAAAATAAAGCTTACATATATTCCGGGTAATCACGATATGGGCTTCACACAAGAGAATATAAATATCGCCATGCCGGGCGTCAACCAAGCTCGCGACGGAGGTGATAAGTATGGCATCGGTACCTATAATCCCGACAGCTATCCTCAAATAGCCATTGAGCATGGTCATCGGTATGATTTCTTCTGTGCAATTACTCCGGGAGCCAATGAAGCCGACGCTCCGGGTGCAACCTTGGCACCAGGTTATTTCTTCGCCCGTATTGCCGCCAATTCATTTACGGACCCTACCACATTTGAGGCTGCGACAAAAGTACCGGAATTGAAACTCAACGATCCGAAGAATGCAGAACAATATAGCAAATACGTATATTATACCCTGTGGAAAACCGTAATGGATAGTGTTATTTACGTAAAAGACAAATTTGACGACCCGATTATCAAAACAAACGTAGGATATTATACAAAAACTTACTCCATTAATGATATTCTACCTCAAAACAGTGAGCAAGACGGCAGTATCCAGATGAATTTGTTTAATAATCTGTTTACTCAAGCCAATTGGGATGCTCGTGAGAAGTACAACAATGTTCCCATTATGACAAATATCAATCAAGCAATCGTAGGCAGTCTAAAAACCGAATTCATAGACAATCAGGCAAACGTTCAATATTTCCAGAATTCAAATTCCAAAGTACGAATTGTTGTTTTCGGTCATACTCATATACCAAAGATTAATACTTATACCAATTTAAAAAGCGAAACATGTGTATATGCCAATTCAGGCACTTGGGAAGATCAGAAAACGCGTGACAAAAATGCAACAATAGATCAAGATGCATTAAAAATGAACTTTGTAACAATCTATCCTGTCAAGTCAGATAAAAAGAAATTACAGGTCGCTTTATATCAATATCGTTACGGTAAGCAAGTACTAGTAGACAATAAAGAAGTGAATTTGTAATATCTCTGATTCCAACAAAATAATCTTACCCTGATATCATTCTCCTTAAAGAGAATTGGCATCAGGGCTAATATTTATATAGTTACTGCAAAAAAACCTCACAAAAGAACATCCGAGAAGAAAGCATAACCCTTTAACGAAATTAAAATAGTCTGTAATTAATCCGTCCAACGGGGAGTCATTACTTATTTTGATTTATCTTTGCATACTCAAATTGTAAATATACATTGTGATGCCTGATACTTCTTTATTGCATGCACAGGATGATTTAGCCCTTTTACATAGCTTCTTCAAAGGAAATAGCGCCGCATTTACTTTGATTTATAATAAGTATGCCAATGACTTGATGGCTTATGGGACAGGATGGGGCATCGATCGTGAAACATTGAAAGATGCTATTCAGGATGTTTTTTATAAATTGTATACCAATCGGAAATCATTTGAGCATACCAAAAATCTAAAGCTTTACCTTATTCGCTCTTTAAAAAACAGAATCCTTGATTTACGCAAGACTTCAATAGAAACCGTCAGCATTGATAATATCGAATTTACTATTCAGCCTATGGTTACGGATGTCTTGATAGAGGAAGAAGACCGTAAAACTATTGAAGAACAAATCGAGGTTTATATGAATTTACTTACAAGTCGTCAGCGTGAAGCTATTTACTTGCGTTATATAGACGAAATGGATTACGAAGAGATTGCGGAAATTCTAGATATGACTGCACCGGCTGTTCGCAAATTAGTATGTAGAGGCATAGCCCGATTACGAATGGAAAGTTTGAATTATTTGCCTCTTTATTTATTGCTGCTGGAACTTGGTAATTCCATAAAACCGTCCTGAATCGGACTTTTTTCAAAAATAGCAAGATAGGAAAACAGCCTCTTCTAAATCCGTTCTATTTTTGCAAATGAAATACTGAAAGGATATGGGACAAAGAGAATCGACAAAAGAAGAATATCTAAAAAGGATCAATCTCATCGTTGAATATATTAATAATCACCTGGACGAGAATATAGATCTTGAAAAGCTAGCTGAAATGGTAAACTTCTCACCTTTTCACTTTCACCGCATAATGAAAGCTTTCTTAGGAGAACCAATAGGAGCGTTTATCACACGAATGCGTATTGAGACTGCTGCTCGATTACTTCGCTATACTGAAATTCCTATTGTGGATATTGCCTACAAAGTCGGCTATGGCATGCCGTCTTCTTTATCTAAAGCTTTCAAATTACTTTACGGTATTTCACCTAATGACTATCGTAATAACAAAAATTACACGATTATGAGAAATATTCAAGTAAATCCAGAATTGAAACTGGAAGAAAAAGTAATAAGAATGGAGCCTAAGCAGTTGATCTATATTCGTCTCATAGGTGATTATCAAAAAAATGATTATTGTATGGCATGGCAAAAATTATGGAACTATGTCAAAATATGCGGAGTTTATTCAACTGAAATGGAGCACATTTGTAATAGTCAGAATAAATCTGATATACTTCAAAACTTATGTTCGGTTGGAATTGAACATATTTGTATTTACCATGATGATCCCAATGTAACGGAAACAGATAAACTTCGTGTAGATGTCTGTCTGGCCGTTCCGCAAAAAATGGAAGCAAAAGGCGAAATCGGAACAAAACAATTGATTGGAGGTAAATATGTTGTGTATCGTTATCAAGGGACTTATGATAATCTAAGTATGGTATATGATACTATTTACAGTAAATATCTATTTGAAAAAGGATTCAAATTGGCTTCTCAACCTGGATTTGAGAAATATTTAAATGATCCGGATTGTACAACTCCGGAGAAATTACAAACTGAAATTTATATTCCCATTTTGGACTAATTTAGAAGAACATAGAAAGTTTCAAGTTGATAAAGTCATCCCCGCTATAGTATTTTTAGTCGGGATGGCTTTTATTTAATATTAATATCATTACATTAAGACTTCTCTAAAGACTATTCTTGAGCAGACAGAAAAAAATGAAATAATTATTTTACTTTTTTTCGGAGAATGGGAACATTTCTGGCAAAATATCGTCTAATTGACGTAACATTCATCGAAAGTATGGAAAAGAAAGATTATACAGCATTCAAAGCTCTGGACTTTGCGAAAGATCCGGATTTTATTGGATGGCTACTGATGCCAGATCAAGGTAATTGCCGTTTCTGGGAGGATTTTATTCTGAAATATCCCGAATTGAAGCCGGAAATAGATCGTGCCCGCACTATATTGCTTTCTGTAAAGTTTAATACTTCAACCTTGTCTTTACCCGAACAGCAGGGGCAAATTCAGCAAATAAGGCTACGTGCCGCGAAGCATAAAAAGCGTCTGTTCATCTATCGGGCTGGTTCGGTGGCTGCTGCATGTATTTTAGGGATAATACTTCTATTCACACATTCTTTGCAGAAAAATGAGAACCCATCTGACACGATAGCAAAAATAAACGAAGTTCAATTGTTGATGGGTGATAAACGTGTAGAAATTCCCATAGGTGCCAATATTGCTTGCCTTGCCGATGGAAATATAGAATTGACTAAATCCACACACAGAATTTCTCTTTTCAAAGGAAACAACAATACTAATCGTCTGATTGTCCCCAAAGGAAGACGTACAGTGTTACAACTTCCCGATGGAACTAAGATTTGGGTGAATTCAGGTTCGGAAATAACCTTTCCTTCTACCTTCGCAACAGATAAAAGAGTAATAAATATGCTTGGTGAAGCATATATTGAAGTAACAAAAGATCATAAGCACCCGTTCATTGTCAAATGTCCCGACTTTAATGTGCGTGTACTCGGAACTAAATTTGATGTACATGCTTATAAAGGAGATAAAGCTCAAAGAGTAATCTTGGCAGAGGGAAGCGTTCAGATAGATACATCAAGTAAAGGCTCTCTTAAATTAAGTCCGAATGAAATGGGAACAATTACAGATAACGGACTCATCTGTACAGCCGTGGATGCCTCACATTATACCAGTTGGAAAGACGGGTATTTGTATCTTCAGAGTGAACCATTATCTGAGGTATTGAAGCACATTGAGCGCTATTATAATGTGGAAATTTCGTGTTGTCCGGGTTCTTGTAACTTAAAATGTAATGGTAAACTAGTTTTAACCGATTCTATAAATGACGTCATTAATTGTATAGTATCAACTATGCCGGTAACGGCAAAGAAAAAAGGGAATAAGATTGAAATAAAATTAACGGATAATAAAAGCATGAAATGAGATAAATTTTAATGAGAATAAAAGAATGCTGCATTCTTTTATGTAACAATTTAAAGAAAGAGGTGAATATCACCAAGTGTTAATATCAATTTGTAATTTATGAAATTTAGACTTAATATTAAGGGAGAACTGTACCCTTATGGTAAAAAAACAAAACTACTTCATCTTAAAATGGTATTCCTGTTGCTTTTCTGTTTTTCATTTATTATCAGTATAAAAGCGCAGAATAATTTAATTAGTATGAATAAAAAACAAACAACCATCAAAGAAGTTCTTAATGATATAGAACAAAAAACAGGTTGTGTATGCTTTTTCTCGGAAGATGTAAAACCGGAAATGAACAAACGTGTGAGCATAAAAATTAATAATCAAACACTGAAGAATGTCCTAGATGAGTTATTTAGGCAAACAGATTTATCATACCAATTACTTGGAAAGCAGATTTCAATCACACAGAGGAAAAAGATGGATAAATCAATTTCTCCAAGCGTAACTAAGCGAGTCACATTGAAAGGAGTAGTAATAGATATAGAAACAAAAAAACCTTTGCCCGATGTGAATATATTTATCGAGGAACTAAAGACTGGTACGGTGACCGGGGAAGAAGGATCTTATGCCATCAATTTGCCTCAGGCTGTTTATCGCATGAGGGTCTCATACATTGGCTACAAAGAGCAGTATGTTACAATTAATTTTCATAATGCGACAGAATACAATATTGAATTGCAATCGGACACACATTTACATGAAATATTAGTGACAGCAAATAAGAAAGATGAGAATGTGAGCCGTACGAATATGGGGGTAGAAAAACTTTCTATTAGTGAAATAAAACGTATGCCGGCACTTATGGGTGAAGTGGACGTTATAAAAGCCATCCAGTTGCTTCCCGGCGTACAACCAACTGCAGAAGGGAGTTCCGGCTATAGTGTCCGTGGAGGATCAGCCGATCAGAACTTGATAGTGCTTGATAATGCCACAGTTTATAACGCGTCACACATGTTTGGTTTTTTTTCCGTTTTTAATAATGATGTTGTACAAAACGTAGAACTCTACAAAGGAGATATACCAATGAAATACGGTGGACGTTTATCCTCTTTACTTGATGTACAATTAAAGGATACCTATACGGATAAAGTCAGAGGTAATGGAGGTATAGGATTAATTTCAAGTCGTTTAATGCTTGAGGGATCATTAGGGAAAAAGACAAACTGGCTGATTGCCGGTCGAAGAAGTTATGCGGATTTTTTCTTAAAAGCTTCTTCAGATGAACAGATTAAGAAAACTATTATCTATTTCTATGATCTGAATGCAAAATTATCGCATCGTTTTTCTGAGACGGATAAGTTAGCCGTTAACTTATATATGGGTAATGACAAATTCGGGACTTCTTCTATTGCTGAGTTTTCTTATGGCAACCGTGTTGGTTCGCTTACATGGGGACATATATACAATGAAAATCTTTTGTTCAAAATGAGTTTGAATGCGACCAACTATCATTATATGCTCAAATCTGAAATGGATAATGCAAGCGTGAAATGGGAGTCGAATATTACCGATTTTATGTTACGATGGGATTGGGAACAAAACCTGTCTGATTTCTTTAAATTGAGCTACGGCGCCACTTCTACTTTTCATATATTTAATCCGGGCTTGGTAACGCGTCCCAGCTATCCGGATTACAAACTTGAACGCAACCGTGCTCTGGAACACGACCTCTATCTTTCCGCCGAACATCAAGTGACAGACAACTTTATATTTAGATATGGCGTACGCTTTTCTGCTTTCCAGAATATGGGGAAATCTACTGTATATAAATACGATAAGGATTATGAAGTATCTGATTCCACGCAATACAAGTCCGGTGAAATCTATCATACCTATTATGCCTTTACACCCCGGGTTGCAGCAGTATATAAGTTAACAGATCATTCATCGGTGAAAGCTAATTATGCGCGTAACACTCAATTCATGCAGTTGGCCAATAATTCGTCTGTAGGTTCTCCACTGGACCTATGGTTTCCCGCCAGCCCCAACATCAAACCGCAGACTGTAGACATGGTTTCTACCGGGTATTTTCATAATTTCAAGAATAATGCCATTGAGACTTCAGTTGAGGTTTATTATAAGAAAATGAATAATGTGATCGACTTTGCAGATCATGCCCAATTATTGCTTAATGATAAACTGGAAGGAGAAGTCAGAACAGGCACAGGAAAGGCTTACGGTATTGAGTTTATGGTAAAGAAGAACACCGGCCGGCTGACAGGATTTGTTAATTATACGTTGTCTCGCTCCGAGCGTACTATACCGGAAATAAACAAGGGAAAGACTTATCTTTCTCCTTATGATAAACCTCATAGCCTGAATATATCGGCATCTTATCAGCTTTCAAAAAAGTGGAGTGTATCAGCGGCATGGATATATGCAACCGGTAATCCGACTTCGTATCCTACAGGACGCTTTGAAGTTAATGGCGAATATTTCCCTATTTATTCCGGTCGGAATGAGTTTCGTAAAGAAGATTATCATCGATTGGATTTGTCGGCGACTTATGTGCCTACTCCAAAGCGGAAAAGGAAATGGACAGGCGAATGGAACTTCTCTTTGTATAATGCTTACGGGCATAAGAATCCCTGGATCATTACTTATGATCAGGATACTCCCAGTGGCATTCCTACTGCCAAGATGACCTGCCTTTTCAGTTTTGTTCCCTCTATAACCTATAATTTTAAATTTTAAAGAAGACGGATATGAATAGAATATATAGCAGTTTATTACCTTTTTTACTGGTAAGTTTATTTTTTAGTCTGGTTAGCTGTACTGAGGATATCACTCTCAATACATATGACAGCGACCCAGTAATGGTTATTTATGGTACTGTGACCGATCAACCGATTCATCAGGAAATCAAGCTGAGCAAATCTACCGGTTATTTCGATCAGAACCATAATACCAAAATTTCCGGAGCTACAGTTACTATTACCACAGGAAGCGGGGCGGTCTATGATCTGCAGGAAGATGCATCTCAGACGGGTGTTTATAAAACCATTGATGTTTTGACGGGCGTTCCGGGCGAAAGTTACCATCTGAAAGTCCAGATTGATTTCAATGGAGATGGTGTTCCGGAGACTTATGAAGCGGACGCGACAATGCCTGCTAAAGTGGCACTAGATTCACTGACTGTCGTGAATGAAGCATTAGTAGGATACAGCTTCTATTCGTTTAACCTTTATGCCCAAGAGCCTCAAGGCGAGAATTATTACCTATGCCAATATCAGATAAATGATACGCTCTATTCGAAACTCAGTCAATATACTTTATTGAACGATGTCACAATTGAAAATCAATATATCAATGGGTTGTCATGTAATTACCTGCCCGATGCGGCTGAACGCCATAAATACAAGGATAATACAGATTATGATATAATGGTTTTTGTAACAGAAGGAGATAAAATAAAACTTTCCTTTTCGAACATCAGCAAAGGATATTATAACTTTGTACAGCAATGCCAAGAAAACAAGGATGGAGAAAACCCGTTCTTTGGAGGTCCTTTTAGCAATATAACAACGAACATCTCCGGTGGTGGTGTCGGATACTTTACTGCGTTTGCAATAGATGAGAAAGAAGCCATAGCCACTAAGTGATATCCATTTTAAGGAATGCTATATGTTACTCGCTTTTGTATATGGGCATATAGCATGACTGAACATTATTTGTTGCCGATTCCATAACGATCTTGTATGATTCGGCTTTGTAGAATTCCCTTCACTATTACTTTCTTTTAGTGAAGGGAATTTATATTTATGCCTTGTCTAGGTGATGCTCGGAAGAAAACGTGTCAAAAAGCGCGGTCAGTCGGATTCAAACAGATTCTGCCTACAAACAATACGCATTCCCGATGAAAAAGTCATTGATAAGGATATAAAAATCAATCAATACTTATAAAATCTTAACCGGATATAGCAGATTTTGTTATTTACTTACACGAAATAATTATTTGCCATCATGAAATACTTATTTACTGCCACAAAATAATTATTCTATGACAATAATTTGTTTTTAGTTCCATATTTGATTATCTTTGTATTTCAACTAAATAAACTTTATACCTAATAGAATGGCAAAATATATCAAACAGGAAATGTCGGACTTAAAAGGCACAGGTGAAAACAAATGTTATTACCGGCTGGAAACAACAGGAAACCTTAGTACAAAAGATTTAGTTGCCGGCATTGCGCAACCCGGATCCGGATTAAGTGAAGGAACGGTTATTCATGTGCTCCGGTCGCTTACCGATAAAGTATCATACTATCTGGCTGAAGGCTACAGCATATCCATTGACGGACTCGGCACATTCAAGGCGGCTATCGGTGTAAAGGAAGACAAAGAGATGGATACCATTGAAGGAGTTGAGCCTAAACGAAATGCCGCAAGCCTACGAATAAAAGGGATCAATTACAGGGCTGATAAGCAACTGGTCAAAGACACAAACGCACAGTGTCAACTGACGCGCGCAGGTGTCAACAAAATATTTCGCTCTCCCTATACCCGTGAAGAACGACTGCTACTGGCTCTCCAATACGTCAGCGATCCGGCTCATCCGGTCATGCACATTGCAGACTACGCAGCGATAGCAGGACTTTCCATATCTTCGGCTGCGAAAGAACTTGTTGAATTTCGAAACAATCATGAATCGGGCATAACTACATCGGGGCGTGGCACCAATAAAGTTTATATCAAAAATCACACGATTTAATTATCAACTAAGAACATAAGGTGAACACACAAAAAGGCCTGAGCTCACGCACAGGCCTTTCTTAAATCACAACTTAAAAATCTTTTATTAAAACTATACGTTAACCTATAATAGGTTGTAAAGTAACGACTCATATTAATTCTACGCAAATTATTATATATGTTTTTGAACATATAAATTGATCATGAGTTTGTTACTTGATTCATGTTCTTATTCAGATTATCAACTTGTTCGCCAATAGCGTTTCTAAATGCATACGGCTCTTTTATTAACGGGAAATCATTTGAAGCATCTCTTGTTGAAACAGTAATGGTTCCATAATCGAACATTCTGCCGGCAACGGTCTGACTTACCCGAACTGAATCAACCTTTGTCAACATCAGTTCGATGACATCCAATTTCAAAACGCCTTTTTTTAAGATTAAACGTTTGTTTGTTACCACATATTCGCAAGATTTTACTTGTGTATAGTCGCCAAAAAAAAGAATAGCCGAAAAGGCCAAAACAACCACACCAAAGATAACTGTATATTCACGCAATTTATCTCCGAAACTCATGCCCAAAGCAATAATTACCAATCCAATGACCAATGCAATTATAGCTTTTGAGTAAACGCACCAATGAACTTTAGCCTTATAAACAACCTGTTCGCCGGCCATCAAATTTTTTTCCACTTGACTCATATCTGTTGTATTCAAATTTGGACGCAAAGATAATGCAAGTTAAGAGCCTAACAAATGAATTTATTCATTTTATTTAGCTATCTTTGTAGCGAATTGGTTGTGATGCAATGAAAAAAGGAACAAAAAACATAACATTCTATCTGCTGATGGTCTTGATCTTTGGTTTCTTAGTGTATTTCATTACCAAAGAAGGAGAATATAAAGAAATTGACTTCGCAGTAAAGACTGTTAAAGAAGCACCGATTGATTTGGAAAATGGGTTTGGTGTTTTTATTGCTTCTGTCATGACACATGTCCGTTCATCCATTGGAATTCTTCTGCTTCAAATAATTACGATCCTTTTAGTATGCCGCCTGTTCGGATGGTTCTTCAGAAAGCTGGGTCAGCCGACAGTTGTAGGTGAAATTATGGCCGGAATCATACTTGGCCCATCCGTATTAGGAAACATTTCGCCCGAGATATCTACATTCCTGTTTCCACCAGAATCGTTAGGGAATATCTCGATACTAAGTGAATTCGGTCTGATTCTGTTCATGTACGCCATAGGCATGGAACTGGATATAGGCGAAGTGAAAAAGAAACTGAATGAAACAATCGTCATCAGTCACGCCAGCATAATTATCCCTTTCATCTGCGGTATGACAACAGCCTATTTTGTATACGACCAATATGCCAATAAAGAAACACCATTTTTATCTTTTGCCCTATTCATAGGCATTGCCTTGAGCATCACAGCCTTTCCTGTTCTGGCACGCATTATTCAAGAAAGAGGTCTCACCAAAACGCACTTAGGCATCATCTCCTTGTCGAGTGCAGCCAACAATGATATTACAGCATGGTGTTTACTGGCTGTTGTTATCTCAATAACACAAGCCGGCGGAATTCTCAGTTCCTTTTTTTATATCCTGGTTTCAATCGCATACATCCTGATTATGCTTTTTGCCGTTCGCCCGTTCCTTGAAATGGTAGGACATATCTACCACAACAAGGAAGTCATAGACAAAACGATGGTCGCAATGATGTTTTTATTACTTATAGTTTCAGCCTATCTGACAGAGATTATAGGCCTTCATGTATTGTTCGGTGCATTCTTTGCAGGTGTAGTCATGCCCAAAAATATTAAATTCCGGAAGATCATGACTGAAAAAGTAGAAGATGTAGCTTTAGCCTTATTCCTTCCACTGTTTTTTGTATCCACCGGTCTTCGCACTGAAATAGGCTTACTGAATACGCCTGCCATGTGGGGCATGTGCATCATCTTCATCCTCGTAGCTATTGCAGGAAAGTTCGGAGGCGCAATGATTTCCGCACGTATCACCGGAGAAAGCTGGCACGACAGTCTGTATATCGGAGCATTACTCAACACACGCGGATTGATGGAACTGGTTATACTTAATATCGGAAGCGAAATGAAAATTCTTCCGCCCAGCATCTTTGTAATGCTTGTGCTGATGACACTGGTGACTACATTTATGACCACACTTCTGGTTTCATTTATCAGTTTTTGTTATCGGCTGCGCGAAAGAAAGCGCAAAAATCAAAGCAGAGCAATGTCTTCAAATGATACCTTCAAAGTGTTGCTTTCGTTCGGACGTGCCGGTAACGGACAAATCATGCTTGATGTGGCACATCAAATGTTTTCGCAAAGCCCTAAAAATATGGAACTTACAGCATTACACCTTACAGTAGGTTCTGATGTAAACCCGATGCGCACCGATAAATTTGAAGAAGTCAGTTTCGGGCCCATTCTTTATGGTGCAAAAAAATTAGGATTACTGATTCATACACGCTACGAGATATCTGACAATGCCGGTCAGGACATCTGTAACATCGTAAACCGAGAAGGATTCGACTTCCTGCTCGTAGGCGCAGCCCTTTCCATGAGCGACGAACCTGGTGACAAAGCAGTCACCAAATACTTCCGGCATTTCAGCTCACACGAAAGGTGGTTTTCGCCAAACTCTTTATTAAAGGATAAAACGAAGATATTCATTAATAATAGCCATTGTGATGTAGGAATATTTATCAACAGAAATTTTGTGCGCGCTTCGGAAGTTATTGCTGTAATAGGTTGCGAAAAAGATCTCTTCATATTACATTATGCGCGTATCCTGATAAAATCGACCAATGGAGCGCTTCACATTCTGATGCTCCATTCGCCAAATGCAAATGAAAATGAACAAATGGCAAAAACAATCCTGTCGTTCATTGAATCCGGATCTGATACAACATGGATAGACGGAAACAGACTCACCGGTGAGCTTTTAAGCAATCATAACTTTATGCTGATTGGATATGATACATGGAATTATGTATCCGAAAACAACAAGGAAGCATTACAAAGAATGCCTTCAACAGTTATTCTTAACAAAAATCTCCACAATAAATCATGAGCATGATACGTAATCCGGAGATTGATTTTCAATTATCAAACAAAAACAAGGATAGAACAATAAACGTAAAATAATATTCAAATATGAGTCCACTATTAGTGCTTGTCACTATTTTGTGTTATTTTCTGATGCTTTTCACAGTATCATACATAACCGGCAGAAAGTCGGATAATCAAGGTTTCTTCATCGGCAACAGAAAATCACCCTGGTACATTGTAGCATTTGCTATGATTGGTGCAAGTTTGTCGGGTGTCACATTTGTATCAGTACCGGGTATGGTAGGTGTCAATAATTTTGCATACCTGCAAATGGTATTGGGTTTTATAGTGGGTCAGCTCATTATTGCATATGTGCTCACTCCATTATATTATCGAATGAACCTGGTTTCAATATACGGATATCTGGAAAATCGATTCGGAACAAGTTCACACAAAACAGGAGCCTGGTTTTTCTTTATCTCAAAAATGTCAGGAGCCGCAGTAAGACTTTTCCTTGTATGCCTAATACTGCAAATGCTAGTATTCACCCCTCTGCATATTTCTTTCGGAGTAAATGTTGCGATCTCGATCATCGTTGTATGGCTTTATACTTTTCAAAGTGGTGTTAAATCACTTATTTGGACCGATTCATTAAAGACATTATGTCTTATTACCGCCGTAGCCCTCTGCATTTATTATATAGCCAGCGGTTTAAACCTCGATTTTAGCGGCATATGCTCCACTATCTATCGAAGTAAACTTTCTCGCGTATTTTTCTTTGATGATATCAACTCCAAACAATATTTCTTCAAGCAGTTTCTAGCCGGAATATTCACAATGATTGCCATGAACGGACTTGACCAGGATATGATGCAGCGTAATTTGAGTTGCAAAAATATCAAAGAATCCCAGAAAAACATGATAACCAGCATTCTGCTGCAATCGGTTGTCATTGCAATGTTCTTAATGCTGGGCGTTCTGTTGTTTACTTATACAGCTCAAAACGGAATCCAGAATCCGGCAAAAAGTGATGAACTATTTCCCATGATTGCTACAGGCGGATATTTTCCAATCATTGTTGGCATACTGTTCATTATCGGTCTTGTGTCTGCGGCCTTTTCGGCAGCAGGATCGGCGCTGACTGCAATGACAACCTCTTTCACTGTCGACATCCTAAAAATCAAAAATAAGAGCGATGGGCAAATAACTCACATGCGCAAACGTGTGCATATCGGAATGGCCATATTAATGGGGTTGTCCATCATTATTATAAATGTACTCAATAATACAAGTGTTATTGATGCGGTATATATTCTGGTAAGCTACACTTACGGCCCGATCCTGGGCATGTTCGCATTTGGCATACTTTGTAAAAGGAAGGTACGCGACCGCTACATTCCGGTTATCGCCATTCTATCGCCTGTTCTTTGCTATATCCTGCAAACGAATTCCGAGGCCTGGTTTAACGGTTACTCCTTCAGTTATGAACTTTTGATATTCAATGCCCTCTTTACCTGCATCGGATTATGGCTGGCAAGTATGGGACAAGGGAAAATAATACAAACAAAACAATCGATATGATACTTATAGCAGACAGCGGTTCAACTAAAACAGACTGGAGCGTAATTGAAAACAATCAGTTGATTCAGTCGCTTAGAACAAAAGGGATGAATCCCTACTTCCAGTCGGAAAAAGAGATTGACGACGAGCTTTCAAACATATTATTGCCTCAACTAGGCAGCAAAACCATCGAATCCACCTACTTCTATGGCGCCGGATGTACGACTGAAAAGATTGATTTGATGCAAAAAAAAATAAAGACACTCCTCTCCGCGCAATATGTTGAAGTAAGTTCCGACCTTCTAGGTGCAGCCCGTAGCTTATGCGGACATGAAGCCGGTATCGTAGGTATTTTGGGAACAGGTTCAAACTCCTGTTTCTACGATGGAGAAAACATTGCCAAGAATATTCCGGCTCTGGGGTTCGTTCTTGGTAATGAAGGTGCAGGCGATACGTTAGGCAAACGCTTCGTCAGTGATCTGTTGAAAGATATGATCAATGATAATATTAAGGAACTGTTCTTGAACAAATACAACCTTACGGTCGGGAAAATCATTGAACGCGTATACAAACAACCTTTTCCGAACCGCTTTCTGGCTGCATTTGCACCATTCATTGCAGAACATCTGGATATTCCCGAAGTGCAAAAGATTGTGATTGACAACTTCTGCGATTTCTTCAACCGCAACATCAAGCATTATGACTACCGTCGTTACCGCACAAACATCGTCGGATCTATCGCATTCCATTTCAGAGGATTACTGATGGTATCCGCTGAACAGTGCGGTATTCATCTGGGTCGAATTATCCAAAGTCCGATGGAAGGGCTTGTTAATTATCATACATGTCAAACAATAAATGAATAACATCACATATGTCGTTTATCAAAATATCTGAGCAACCCTCTTTATACGACGATTTAGAAAAAAAATCGGTTCGCGAAATATTAGAAGATATCAATACGGAAGATCAGAAAGTAGCATTAGCTGTACAGAAGACAATCCCCCAAATTGAAAAACTCGTCTCACTTCTTATTCCCCGCATGCAACAAGGAGGACGAATCTTTTATATGGGTGCCGGCACAAGCGGACGTTTAGGTGTATTAGATGCCTCTGAGATTCCGCCAACATTCGGCGTTCCACCCACACATATCATCGGGCTGATTGCCGGCGGCGACATCGCGCTTCGTTCGGCTGTCGAAAATGCTGAAGACGACACAAAGCACGGATGGAAAGAGCTATTAGCATATAATGTAAACGGAAAAGATACTGTGATTGGTATCGCCGCCTCCGGAACAACGCCTTACGTAATTGGTGCGCTGCATGAAGCACGTGTCAATGGTCTGCTGACAGCATGTATCTGCAGCAACCCCGACTCACCGATGGCTGCCGAAGTTGATATTCCGATAGAGATGATTGTCGGCCCGGAATTTGTTACCGGCAGTTCACGAATGAAGTCGGGTACAGGGCAGAAAATGATTCTGAATATGATATCAACCTCCGTCATGATCAAACTTGGACGTGTGAAGGGCAACAAAATGGTCAACATGCAACTCACAAATAAAAAACTTATTGACCGAGGTACCCGTATGCTTGTAGAAGAGTTGGGTATTTGCTACGAACAAGCACATAATCTGCTCTTAATGTCAGGTTCCGTAAAAAAAGCAATAGATAAATATCATGAATGTTACCGGGAAAAAGAATAATATAACAACCCGTTGGCGGAATTAAAAAGATAAAAAAATGATGTATAAAAAGTTGCACATATTGTTGATAATTAGTATATTAGTAGTGACCAAACTTTTAATATACATTCAACATATGCACAACTTACCTAC